>Ga0209532_1000109_pt1 | contig 80748 bp, 80 predicted proteins | sample COG_02_FD_184746 | JGI IMG/M metagenome (GOLD analysis project Ga0209532, IMG submission 184746) | Pelagic Microbial community sample from North Sea - COGITO 998_met_02 (SPAdes) (version 2) | ecosystem: Environmental > Aquatic > Marine > Neritic zone/Coastal water | place: Helgoland, sampling... | reverse complement strand
AAACGGGACAACGCATAGTTGATATGGTCTGGGAAGATCTGCGGCCCTCTGACATCATGACACGCGAGGCTTTCGAGAATGCTATAGTCATCAACTCAGCTATTGGTGGTTCGACCAATGCACCGATCCACTTAAACGCAATTGCGCGCCACTTGGACATTCCATTGTACAATGATGATTGGCAGTCCGTAGGGCACAAAACACCATTGTTGGTTAACCTACAGCCAGCTGGTGAGTACTTGGGCGAAGACTTTCACCGCGCAGGTGGTGTCCCAGCTGTTGTTGGTGAATTGCTTGAGGCCGGTCTTCTTCCCTTCCCCAATGCGATGACGGCCAATGGCCAAACGATGGGTTCAAACTGCGAAGCCCGAAAAACCACCAACGGCGATGTCATCAAAACAGTGGCTGCCCCACTGATGGAAGCCGCAGGATTCATCAACTTGAAGGGCAACCTGTTCGACAGCGCGATTATGAAGACAAGCGTCATCAGCCCAGCATTTAGAAAGACATACCTCTCTAACCCTGACGACCTAAATGCCTTTGAAGGGCGTGCGATCGTGTTTGACGGGCCAGAAGATTACCACCACCGTATCGACGATCCTGCAGAGGGCATTGATGAAGGATGTATCCTTGTAATGCGAGGCGCTGGCCCCAAAGGCTATCCAGGGGGAGCAGAGGTGGTGAACATGCGCGCACCATCATACTTGCTGAAACAAGGGGTTGAGGCGTTGCCATGTGTTGGTGATGGCCGCCAATCCGGCACCTCTGGCTCTCCATCCATCCTAAACGCATCCCCAGAGGCGGCAGACAATGGTGGTCTGGCTATACTGCGCACAGGCGATCAGGTGCGGATCGACCTGAACAAATGTACCGCGGATATCCTTATTTCGGAAAAGGAGTTGGCTGCACGTCAAGTGACCTTGATGGCCGATGGCGGTTTCCCAGTACCCGAAAGCCAGTCGCCGTGGCAGCAGTACTTCCGTGAGATGGTTCAGCCGTTCGACAAGGGAATGACCCTGCGGGATGCACCGAACTATCGCGACATCGCACGCAAAAGCATGCCACGCGACAACCACTAATACCCACCTTCAATTATGGAAAAGGCCGCAGATTTCTGATCTGTGGCCTTTTGCGTTATAACTCAAGGGATCTTTACCTGACAAAGTCGAGAATTAGGTGAAAAAAAATTTACGGCATACAACGGTATACAGTCGACGTCACCTGATCGATCCGCTATGGAACGGCCAAACCACATTCATGAGGATTCCTATGTCTGATATCATCTACACAAAAGTCGACGAAGCACCTGAGCTGGCTTCTGCATCTTTCCTTCCGATCATCCAAAAGTTCGCAGCGGCAGCTGGTGTTTCTGTTGGAACCAAAGATATCAGCCTAGCTGGCCGCATTCTTGCGACCTTCCCTGAGCACCTCAAAGAAGATCAGCGCCAATCAGATGACCTAGCTGAGCTTGGTAAATTGGTGAAAACACCAGACGCCAACGTTATCAAGCTTCCTAACATCTCAGCATCAGTTCCACAGTTGGTTGCCGCGATCAAAGAATTGCAATCCCAAGGGTTCGCACTGCCGGATTACCCTGAGACGCCGGAAACCGACGCAGAAAAAGCTGTTCGTACAAAATACGATGGCCTTAAAGGCTCAGCTGTGAACCCAGTTCTGCGTGAAGGCAACTCTGACCGCCGCGCTGCAAAAGCTGTAAAAAGCTTTGCCCAAAACAACCCACACCGCATGGGCGAGTGGAAATCTGACAGCAAAACACGCGTTGCAGCCATGTCTGGCGGCGACTTCTTCTCAAACGAAGTATCAGCAACTCTTGCTAAAGAGACTGGTGCCAAAATCGTTTTGGAAACAGCAAACGGCGAAACCGTCCTGAAAGACGGCCTGTCATACCCTGCTGGCACTGTTGTTGATGCAACATTCATGAGCGGCAAAGCTTTGGATGCCTTCCTTGCGGAAGAAATCGAAAAGACAAAAGCCGAAGGCACGCTATTCTCGTTGCACATGAAAGCGACGATGATGAAGGTCTCTGACCCAATCATCTTTGGACACGCTGTAAAAGCATTCCTCGCACCCGTCTTTGAAAAGCACGGCGAAACAATGGCAGACTTGGGTGTAAACCCTAACTCTGGCCTTGGCGATCTAATGGGCCGTGTTGAAGGCAACGCGGAAATCGTTGCAGATATCGAAGCCTGCATCGCATCACGTCCACCAATGTATATGGTCGACTCTGATAAAGGCATCACAAACCTTCACGTACCTTCAGACGTCATCATTGACGCATCTATGCCTGCCCTTATCCGCGCTGGTGGCAAAGGCTGGGGCCCAGATGGCAGCGAGTCAGACACAAACTGTGTGATCCCCGATAATTCATACGCGCCTGTCTACGACGAAAGCATCAAGTTCTTTAAGGAGAACGGCAAACTGAATCCAGCAACTGCTGGTACGGTTCAAAACGTTGGCCTGATGGCGCAAAAAGCTGAAGAATACGGCTCACACCCAACGACGTTCGAAATTGCGGAAGCTGGAACAGTCAAAATGATCCGTGATGATGGCTCTGTATTGCACAGCCACGTTGTTGAAGCAGGCGACATCTGGCGTTCAGCCTCAGCGCGCAAAGCACCTATCAAGGACTGGGTAAACCTTGCGATTTCACGTCAAAAAGCAGAAGGCTGCAATGCAATCTTCTGGCTGGACGCTGACCGCGATCACGACGCAGAACTGATTGCTTACGTTAAGCCGATCTTGGAAGCCCAAGGCGTCGCAGACAAGTTCCAAATTATGGCGCCACGCGAAGCGACACGCGCCTCACTTGAGATCATCACACGCGGTGAAAACTCAATCGCGATCACAGGCAACGTTCTGCGCGATTATTTGACCGACTTGTTCCCAATCTTGGAACTGGCAACATCAGCAAAAATGCTATCGATCGTTAAACTCATGAACGGTGGCGGCCTTTTTGAAACTGGTGCCGGTGGTTCCGCGCCAAAGCACGTTCAACAGCTGATGGATGAAAACCACTTGCGTTGGGACAGCTTAGGCGAATTCTGTGCCTTGGGTGAAAGCCTAACATTCTTGGCTGATGCAAAGGGCAACGAGAAAGCCCGCGTATTGGGTAACGCTGTAGATGCTGCGACCCAAGGGATCTTGGACAATGGCCGTTCTCCTTCACGCAAAGTAAAAGAGCATGACAACCGTGACAGCCACTATTGGTTCGCCCGCTATTGGGCAGAAGCACTGGCAGCACAAGACGACGACGCAGAGCTATCCGCGCACTTTGCACCAATCGCTGCTGCACTTGCTGCTAGCGAGACTGCAATCCTGTCAGAACTTGCAGAAGCCCAAGGCCCAGCCGTTGATTTAGGTGGATACTTCCACGGTGACGAAGCCAAAACCGCCGCCGTAATGCGTCCATCCAAAACGCTGAACGCAATCATCGGTTAAGACTGATTAAATTACGCAAAGGGCCGCCTGTCAGACAATGACAGGCGGCCTTTTTTGTTTAAATAATTTCGTCTTATTCGACTTAAATTGACTTATCGCTATGACGGATCGTACTTCGCGAAGTCGGAAAGGACGAAAGGTACCTAAGTGTTCGCTTCAGATACCATGCATTCTTCAAAAACAATTTCAAAAGACCACCAGAGAATTGCGTATCCGAAACCGGCTCACCCAAGTACGCACTGAATGTAGCGTGATATTTCCCTGGGAGGCAGCCATTATCTGCATTCCAAATCTTAATCGCTCCAACGAAGTGGATTAGGTAAGGCGATACAAACTCACCAACCAAATTTACCCTATCAGAATTTTGCCAATTCCATAATGGAGACAGCTCTAACCAGCTTTGGTAAAAGTGAATATTGAGAAGGCTTTGATCATGGCAAAATAACGCCTCAGGCGACACTTTTGCAATTTGCATGATCTTCTGAAACGCCTCGGTTTCCAACCAACGCGCGCAGTCAACCAACAACACACCTGCATTGAAATATGGAGCTGTTTCATAACCCAAGACAGCGAATTCCTGAACAGAACGATCTTGGCGGTGCCGTTGGTGAATATCCCGCACTGCAGCAAGCACTTGATCTTGCATGTCTAATTTAAACAAATTAGCCAAACCATCGCGAGAAACAAAGACATCCGTATCCAAATACAAAATACGTTCGTAGTCTTTGCTGAGATCTTCGATCGCGGGTAAGCGCCAATATGTAAAGTCTTTTAATCGCTCGTTCTGCGGAAGGTTTTGAAGCGTGTCTCCCACATCAAGCTGCCTCAAAATTGCGCCCTCAGGCAAAAAGCCAGGCCGATTTTTTGGCACCACATCGCTGCAAATAACGACATCAAAATTACGGTTCGACTGCGCCAAAAGCTGTGCAGCAACAAAGCCTGCCTTGTCCAAGTAATTGAAATTACAGACAAGAGTTACACAATATCTATTCATAAAGCCCTCGGATGCAAAGCGATTAAGCCAATCAATCTTAAAACAGGCGGCTACAGTAAAGAGACCGCCCTTATAGCAAGAGCATCCTTAGCGCCTTCAACAGCTGCCATCCATAGCCAACCGCAAACAAATCAGCATTGCCACTTTTTAGTGGGCAACGCACCACAAAAAATATGGAGGGGGTATGGCAGAGACGAAGGGATTCGAACCCTCGAGACCCTCACGGGCCTACTCCCTTAGCAGGGGAGCGCCTTCGACCACTCGGCCACATCTCTGTTGCCCCGTTTAGCGATGAGTTGAGAGGGGGGCAAGAGGCAAAATTCCTGAATTTGCTAGGTATGTATAACGTCGGTATAACGTCAGTATTGTATCGGCGCATTATCGGCCTGTTCTTTGGGTGAATTCTTTCTCGAAAAATCCATTGTAAAAAAATTTCACGCCCCAAAATTTGAACAATGACCGTCAGAAACACCAAAAAAATCTGGTACCAAAAGAAATAGGCGACTTTAAGGCCTACACCGCGACGTGTAGCGCACGCCCTTCGATCCGACCTGATTGAAACTCAGCCCCCTTTTCGATAAGAATTATGTATGGGGAGGAGTATACCTATCCAATGAACGTGGATATTTGGGATCAAGCGTCTACGAACCAGGGCGCGTTGACAGCGATGGCTTTGCTATTGGTCCTCATCGCAATGTCGGTTGCAACATTTGCGCAGCGGATCTCGAATCGGAAAGTCAAAGTCGCTATTGATGACTTAGGGGCACGCGAAACTATAATTGCACACTTGAGCCGCGGTACGACAGAGAGCTATTTCAGCGCATTGGAAAGCGTCATTGAATGTTCCGAAAAGGTTTTCGGCGAGAAAATGGTGTCGTGGCGGACATACGGAACCTGCCTAACGGTCGCATTATTCTACCCTCTCATCGCAATAGTCATGGGGTGGCTTTTTTTCAATATTTGGTCACCTGCTGGGATCGATATATTTCGCGACGTTGAGTCGAACATTGGCCGGCTTTGGCGTTTCTTGTTATTGGTCGGCAGTATCATCTTTGCGTTTATGATTGTGAAAAACAATGACGCCCTTAGCAAGTATTTTGTAACCAAACTTTCCCAAAAAATGACAAAACGGGGTGGTCCTAACATCAAGATGGACCGGGTCGGGCTTGAAACATTAGTTGGCGGGATAGCAATTGTCTTCGCCATTTCGGTCGCTCTAACCGTTGCGGCTATGTTTCCCGGTACATTCACTGGCTCCATTGCGGTGGGGGTCGCAGTTGCGGTTGCTGGTGCCTTTGCAGCCGCAATTTCTGTAGATGGAACCTTTGCAGCAGCCGTCGTCGGTGGCTTTGGTGTGGCTGGCAACGCGACGGCAGCGGCGGCCGTGGCAATCGTTGGTGATATAGAAATCGCGACGCTGCATTTATTGCTTTACGCCTTCCTTCCCCTCCTGAACGCGGGCACTGACATGCTCTCTCTTTGGATCACATTTGCTTTCCTAAAAAGAACATTCGCAAGCCGGCCGCAACCTTGGCAGGTTCTCGTTCGGATATTTGTCGATCTATGTCTGGCGGTGCTTTGCTTTATCGGGCTGATTGTCTTGTTGTGGGCTATATTGGCATTTTGGGGTTGGATCAGCCCAACGACTGTTCCGCTCGATTTGCGGGCCTACTGGACTGGTGTGCAAGAAGACCCCAGAACCGGTGTGGCGTTGTACTTGATGGCAATGACCACATTAGTTCCCACGCTCGTCCATATTACCGTTGGACTGGGTGCTATCTTGACGCAAAGATCAGTCAGCCTACTTCGGATGGCAATCGAACTTACCAAACAACCGTCAAACCTTTCTTTCTCAGCCGAACACATTGCCATCCAAAAGAGAACTTTGGATTGGGCCACATGCTGGGGCCATTTTCGTGCCGCGCTTGTTGTTGGTTTGATTTGCGCCCCGTTGCTGACTGGTGCTTATGCGGTGCTAACTTAACTGTTGGTCAAACTTGCCGTTTGTTTGCGAGTCCCGCAACGTAACGCTCAACCTGCCCCAGCCTAGATAGGAGCTGCCCTGTCCTAGCGAAATGCAGGCTCATGCGCACAAACCGTGATCGAGTGGCATGTTCTGGTCGTCACCGGTGTGACCTGATGTAAAGAGAAACTGGGAAACACACTCACGCAGTCTTAGGCGAGGTTAGCGAATAACACCTGCGCACTGGGCATGATTTCTAGGTTTCCAACTTCATAACTGCCGGGTTCACTTAACTATAAAACAACGGTCAGTTTGCGCTGGCCAGCGGCAACCCCAAGGCCAATATCTGAATGCCAAGCAAAGTGCCCCGCTTCAGAGGGTTTATACGGTGCTGCCTGTGGGCTTTCCGCAAATTCGCGCGGATCAAAATCAAATTGCGCCCTGTTTGACGTGCGCATGATGTCGATCAGGCGTTTTTTGATATGAACGGTTTGTCGATACATTTGGACGGGGCGCAGGGATATGCGGATTCTGCGCATCCGGAATTCGAGAAAACCGGAGCCAGCTATTATTTAGCCGTGCTGGAAGGGCAAAGTGACATGATCTCAGCCCGTCAGGCCGCGATCACCTGATTGCTTAATTATTAAACAAGAAGTGCAGCACGTCGCCGTCTTTGACGATGTATGTTTTGCCCTCGGCCCGCATTTTGCCAGCTTCTTTGGACGGTTGTTCACCGCCCAAGGTCACGAAGTCATCATAGGCGATGGTTTCGGCGCGGATGAACCCTTTTTCAAAGTCACCGTGGATCACGCCAGCGGCTTTTGGTGCGGTTGTCCCTTCGGGTATCGTCCATGCGCGGGCTTCTTTTGGCCCTACGGTAAAGTAGGTTTCAAGGTGCAGCAGTGCGTAGCCTGCGCGGATTAGGCGATCTTGGCCAGATTCGTTTAGTCCCATTTCCTCAAGGAACATGGTGGCTTCTTCTGGCTCTAGCTTGCTGATCTCTTCCTCGATCTGAGCAGAGATGATGACAGTGCTGTTCCCTTGGGCCGCGGCCATTGTGGCCACTGCAGCCGAGTGGCCATTTCCTTCAGACGCTTCAGCCTCACCCACGTTACAAACATAAAGCACAGGTTTGGAGGTCAGCAGTTGCAGCATCTTCCATTGTTTTGCGTCGTCTTCGTCGATTTCTAGAACGCGGGCAGGTTTGCCATCTTCCAATGCTTCTAGTGCCATTTTCATCAGGCGTTCTTGATCCACTGCGTCCTTGTCACCGCCACGGACCTTGCGGCCCATGTTTTGCAAACGCTTCTCAAGGGATTCGATATCGGCCAGCATCAGCTCGGTTTCAATCGTTTCGGCGTCTGAAACTGGATCAATGCGCCCCTCAACATGGGTCACATCGCCGTCTTCAAAGCAGCGCAGAACGTGGGCGATGGCGTCAACTTCGCGAATGTTTGCAAGGAATTGGTTGCCAAGGCCCTCGCCTTTTGACGCGCCTTTGACCAAGCCCGCGATGTCCACAAAGGTCATGCGTGTTGGAATAATCGTTTTAGAACTGGCGATTGCAGCCAATTTATCAAGACGCGCATCAGGGACGCCCACTTCACCTACGTTGGGTTCAATGGTGCAGAACGGAAAGTTCGCAGCCTGTGCAGCGGCGGTTTTTGTCAAAGCGTTGAAAAGCGTGGATTTGCCCACGTTTGGCAAGCCGACGATGCCCATTTTGAAACCCATGATGTTCTCCTGCGCGTTGCATATACTGGTTTTCGCCGCTTCTAGTGCCCCTATCAACGCGGTGCAAGCTTCGTGGTGGAAATGCATGTTGATATACACAGTCGCTGCCCTGTGCAGTTGGCCGCGCTATTGCGATTGATTTCTTGTCCCAGAATTGGCATTGCAGACGGACCAATCTGCAAAAGGCCATAACATGACACGTATCGACGCAAAATTCGCTGAACTGAAAGCCGCCAACAAGAAGGCGTTTGTGTCTTATGTGATGGCTGGGGATCCTGACTTTGACACATCTCTTGAGATCGTGAAGGGTTTGCCCGCTGCTGGTGTTGATATTATCGAACTTGGTTTGCCGTTCACCGATCCAATGGCCGATGGCCCGACCATTCAGTTGGCCGGACAGCGTGCGCTAGAGGTCGGCATGACCCTGACGCGCACCCTTGAGTTGGCTGCCAAGTTTCGCGAAACCGATGACACGACGCCAATCGTTTTGATGGGGTATTACAACCCGATCTACAGCCGCGGCGTCGACAAATTCCTAGTCGATGCTAAAGAATCTGGGATTGACGGATTGATCGTTGTGGATCTGCCACCAGAAGAAGACACGGAATTGTGCATCCCTGCCCAAGCGGCTGGATTGAACTTTATCCGCCTTGCAACACCAACAACGGATGCCAAACGCCTACCTCGCGTTTTGCAGAATACCTCTGGTTTCGTGTATTACGTTTCGATCAACGGCATCACGGGCGCGGCGGAAGCTGAAGCGACCAATGTTGGCCCCGAGGTTGCGCGCATCCAAGAAGCGTCTGGCCTGCCTGTAATTGTTGGCTTTGGTGTAAACACCCCAGAAAAAGCCGAGGCAATTGCCGCAGTTGCCGATGGTACGGTTGTGGGCAGTGCAATTGTGAGCAAAATCGGTGCGGGCGAAAGCGTTGCTGATGTTCTTGCCTTTGTGAAAACACTGTCAGACGGTGCGCACCGCGCCTAAACCGACAGCGGCCAATCTCCCAAAGCCGTAAATCAAAGTTGCGAGCCCGCTCAGCAGTTGCTACCAAAAGGGAATGCAACGCTGAGGGTGGAACATGCCGGTCATTACCAACATCAAAGATCTCCAACGTCTACACGAACGCCGTGTCCCACGGATGTTTTATGATTATGCTGAATCAGGCAGTTGGACCGAGCAGACCTTTCGGGAAAACACCACTGATTTTGATCAAATCCGCCTGCGCCAGCGCGTAGCCGTTGATATGACGGGACGCAGCACTGCGACCCAGATGATCGGTCAAGACGTGGCTATGCCTGTCGCATTGGCTCCTGTTGGGCTAACAGGCATGCAACATGCGGACGGCGAAATCAAAGCAGCCCGCGCCGCCGAAGCCTTTGGCGTTCCTTATACCTTGAGCACGATGTCGATCAATTCGATCGAGGATGTCGCCGCCGCCACGACAAAACCGTTTTGGTTTCAGCTTTATACAATGCGCGACAATGACTACATCAGCCGCCTGATCCAACGCGCAAAGGATGCGAATGTATCCGCTTTGGTCATAACCCTTGATCTTCAAATTCTTGGCCAACGCCATAAAGATTTGAAAAATGGTCTAAGTGCCCCACCGAAATTGACCCTTAAGACCATGGCAAACCTTGCCACCAAATGGTCATGGGGCATCGGAATGTTGGGTGCCAAACGCCGCGAATTTGGCAATATCGTGGGTCACGTTAAGGGCATCAGCGACACCTCAAGCCTTGGGTCATGGACCGCAGAGCAATTTGATCCAAGTTTGGATTGGGACAAGATTGCAAAGCTTAAAGAACAATGGGGTGGCAAGGTTATCCTAAAAGGTATCTTGGATGCAGAAGACGCCAAGATGGCCCTAAAGGTTGGCGCGGATGCGATTATCGTATCCAACCACGGGGGGCGCCAATTGGACGGTGCCTTATCTTCCATTCGCGCCCTGCCTTCCATTCTGGAAGCTGTTGGCGACAAGATTGATGTCCATTTGGACAGTGGTATTCGCTCTGGTCAAGATGTCCTTAAGGCGATGGCGATGGGGGCTAAGGGCACTTATATCGGGCGCGCCTATATCTACGGACTTGGCGCGATGGGCGAAGCCGGGGTTACATCTGCCCTCAACATCATTCACCGCGAACTCGATACAACAATGGCGTTGTGTGGTGAAACCAATGTCGAAGATTTAGGGCGTCACAACCTGCTTATTCCCGAAGACTTTGAGGGTCGCTGGCAGGAATAAGTTGGGGCTAGAAACGCCTGAAAGGTCGATGTAAACACCGTCTCATGTTAGTCTTCTCAGAACAAAACCTTGTCTTCTTGGCCGTTCCAAAAACGGGCACGACAGCTATTGAAATGGCTTTGCGCCCTAAAGCCGATGTCATTTTTGCAAAGCAACGCAAGCACACAACAGCATTGCGGTTTCGTACAAAGATCAGCCCGTTTCTAAGAAACGCTTATGACATGAACCCAAAGCCGTTTGCGGTTATGCGCGATCCCATTGATCAGATAGCCAGCTGGTACCGGTATCGCAAAAACGTGGATGAGGCCTATCCAGAACGCAGTACGGTTGGCATCAGCTTTGACGAATTTGTCTTAGCAGTGATTGAAGATGAACCACCAGCGTTTGCAGCAATTGGCAGTCAACTTAACTTCCTCACATCCAATCGTAGAAAATTGCTGGTTTCGCATTTGTTTGCGTATGAAAAGATGGAGTTGTTGCACAGGTTCCTGTCAGAGCATTTTGGTGAGGAGTTTGTTTTCAAACAAAAGAACGTCTCTGAAGATGCCGACACAACTTTGTCGCCTGACGTTGAGGTGTTTTTACGCGCTGCTCGTGAGCATGAATTCGCACTATACGACAGGCTGATGGCTTCCAATGGCTATTTGCACAACCCCCGCGTCTAAGGCGCGGCATCTTTACTTGGGGTGCGCAGCTTAATTGATAGCATCGGAATCAAGATCGCAGTCACGACCGCCAATAGCACTGCGACTGTAAAGAATGATGCGGCCAACCCAAACCCTTGGGATACAAAGCCCATCAAAGAAGGCCCCATGAAAAATGCGCAATAGCCGATCACGGTTACCCGACTGATCGCCAATGTGCGCAGCTTGCGTGGCACAACCCGTCCGATCAACGCCAATGCGGTGGGTGCGACAACAGACATGCCCAGTCCACCCAGTGCGAAACCTATATAAGCCGCCCCAACGGTTCCAGCCCCAGCTGCAACTCCAATGCCGATAGCCGACAGTAAACAGGCCAGTGCAATCAAGACCATGTCGGAAAGGTATCGCGTTAAGACGTACCCACCAAGCCTTCCTATTCCCATTGTCAGTCCAAGGAATGCAGGTCCAAGCGCGCCTTCTCCAGCACCGCCACCAAGGGTGCGTTCGATGTGCAGCGCAGACCACCCCTCTGTGGAGGATTCCGCCAAAAAGGCAATGAATACGATCAACCCAATACCCCAGATCAATCCAACAGGTAGGTTTCCAGAGCTGGAGGTTTCCGCGTCCTCCTCTTGATAAAGGTCAGGCCCATACATCACAAACCCCAGCCCAACGATCGCGATGGTCAGTACCGAAAATACCTGGATCGGTGTCCAACTGGATTCGCGTGCAAGACCTGTTAACAGCGCACCACCAGCATAACAAAACGAGTAAGCCGCATGGTTGAGGTTCATCAATGGCCGCTTGTGATGCGCTTCAATTCCAGCGATGCGGGCATTCGCCAAAACGTCGATGATCCCGGATCCTGCAGAAGCAATCGCAAGAGCGATCATAAAGGTGATCGCATTAGACGCGACCCCAACCCACATGAAACCCGCCGCAATTGCGAGGGCTGCGAAAACCAAAGCGAACGATCCAGCCAGACGCTGGGTGAGTGGCGCAAGAAACATTGCGGCAACCGCACCAAGTGACGACACCAAAACGATCAAGCCATAAGTCGCGTCTGAAACGCTTAAACCTGCTTTAAGAACAGGCATTTGCGCGAAATATGCCGCCCATGCCATGCCGATCACAGTGAAGCCTGCAAGCGGTTTGCGTGATAGATAAAGATCGTTCAATATACCCATATCCGAGTGGTGCCAGAGAGCATGCCCCACCACAAGTGACAGCGCAGTTAAAAAGCGCTTTTCTCAGATGCGAATCCGGTCTATACGCGCCACTTCACGCGGGACGACAGCCTTGGAGGCGTCCTGCCCTTAAAACATTGGAGAATTATTATGGCTGGAGAGATCCCTGATCTTGAAGTTCTAGCACGTACGGGGACAGGCAAGGGCGCCGCTCGTCAGGCACGCCGCGATGGCATGGTACCGGGCATTGTGTTTGGTGGCGACGTTGATCCACAACCGATCAACATCCCATTCAACAAATTGCTGAAAATGTTGAAAGCTGGCCGCTTTAAGTCCACGCTTTTCAACCTGAAAGTTGAAGGCCAAGACGACGTTCGCGTTATCTGCCGCGACGTTCAGCGCCATGTTGTTAAAGACTTGCCAACACACGTCGACTTCATGCGCCTAAAGCGCACTACAACAATCAACCTGTTCATCCCAGTTGAGTTCATCAACGAAGACGAATGCCCAGGTATCAAGCGCGGTGGCCTATTGTCCGTTGTGCGTCCAGAAATTGAACTAAACGTTCTTGCTGGCGATATCCCTGATGCGTTGACTGTTGATTTGACTGGTTTGGAAGTTGGCGACACCATCACCATCTCATCCATCAAATTGCCAGAAGGCGCAAAAGCCACGATCGACCGTGACTTTGTTGTTGGCAACATCTCCGCACCATCGAGCCTTCGCTCTGCTGGTGACGACGATGAAGCAGAAGCTGAAGCGGAAGCACCTGCAGAAAGCTAAACCCAACTCGCAAGAGTTTGAGGTAATGAAACGGGGCTCCTTTTTGGGGCCCCGTTTTTCGTTTCATCAAAAGATGTAGGCGCTGTGGTGGAGGTCTGGTTGTTGCCTGTGCTAGTCTGCCACAAAGACAGGTATGAATTGAGGGAACGCCATGAAGTTGATTGTTGGATTGGGAAACCCCGGCGCGAAATACGCCTGTAACCGCCACAATATTGGGTTTATGGCCCTCGATATGATTGCCTCAGATCACGGATTTGGCCCATGGAAACAAAAGTTCCAAGGTCTGGTAACAGAAGGCAGGTTCGGGTCTGATCGCACGGTTTTGCTAAAGCCCGAAACCTTCATGAACAATTCTGGTCAATCTGTTGCGGCCGCGATGAAGTTTCACAAAATTGACGCTGAAGATGTTGTCGTTTTCCATGATGAACTGGATCTTGCCCCCGGAAAAATCCGTTTCAAGATGTCTGGTGGTCATGCAGGGCACAATGGCCTGCGGTCAATCCATGCCCATATTGGCGCAGATTACGGTCGTATTCGAATGGGCGTTGGTCATCCTGGTCATAAAGATCGTGTTGCGGGTTTTGTGCTAAGTGATTTTGCCAAAGCAGAACAAGATTGGTTGGATGACGTGCTGCGCGGTTGCGCAGATGGAGCCCCATCTTTGGCCGCGGGTGATCCACCCAAGTTTATGAATGCGGTTGCCCTTCGCGTTGCACCGCCCCGTCCAAGTACAGGCAAACGTCCGCCAGAAAAGGTTGTGACAGAGCGACCGAAAAAGAAACCTGTCGAACCTGCGCCAGACACTGACAGCAGATCCGCGATGCAAAAGCTGATGGATCGCTTTAAATGACCTTACGCGCAGCCTTTGAAGATCAAGCTGTTTCATGTGAACGGCTAGACTCCCCATTCATGGGTCAATTGCTGCGCATACTTTCAGAGAACTGGCAATCGGACACCAAATTAGGCAAAGCGATGGCTGCCTATACAGGCGACATCGGTCCCGTTGGCCATTCGTTACCATTGCGTATTGCCGGTGGGCTTCATGCTTTGGTTCCCACAGGTCAATCGGACGCGTTGATTGCCGCGTACCCACCAAACACGTTTAACCATAGCGCCCTAGAAGTTGCGGTTTCACATGCCCTTGTCGCACATGAAGATTTCATGCTTGAATGGACCCAAAGCCCCCCACAAACCAATGAGGTTCGTCGCTCTGCCGCGCTAATCGCTGGTGCACAGGTTGCGCTCGAACATTTCCAGCGCCCAATCGTATTGTCAGAACTCGGGGCAAGTGCGGGCCTGAACCTGATGTGGGATCATTATGCCTTGGACATTGCGGGACAGATCACTGGCCCACAGACGCCTGCGTTAACTTTGAGCCCCGATTGGACAGGGTCCCTTCCCCCCTCCAATTCGATCAATATTGCTGAAAGGGCGGGTGTAGACCTTAATCCACTGAACCCGCGCCTTGCGCCTGACCTGTTGCGCCTCACCTCATATTTGTGGGCGGATCAACCCTACCGATTGACCCTGACCAAAGCTGCGGCGGCCACCATAAATGTCGAGGTTGAAAAGGGTGATGCAATTGATTGGTTGGAAACGCGGTTGGCAAATCCACGTAAAGGGCATTTGCATCTGATCCAGAATACCGTTGCATGGCAGTATTTTCCGAACTCATCCCAAGCACGTGGCCTTGAGCTGATTGAACAAGCAGGGGCGCGTGCGACGGCTGAAACGCCTTTTGCGTGGTTATAATGGAGAACGATGGAGACGCCACTGGTGGCGTTGGAGCAGCTCTGACGTTGCATTTGTGGCCCGGCGACTCGACGTTACACTTGGGTCGTGTTGATTTTCACGGGCGATGGGTTGATTGGCGTCACTCCAACTGACCCTGCGTTTGTGACAATTTTTAAATATTGGCGAAGCCATCCCCGCAAACTAGGTTATGCTCAAGCAACAAACCTCGATGGTAAAGGATTGAGCATGGAACCTGAAGAAAGCGTAAATGTCCTTGGCACTCAACTTGGCCTATGCGGGGTTGATCCAGTTACTGGGTTCTTCCGTGATGGACACTGTAACACATGCGTCCAAGACCAAGGCAGCCACACTGTCTGCGCTGTGATGACTGCAGAATTTCTGGCTTATTCAAAATATGTCGGCAATGATCTAAGCACACCACGCCCAGAGTTCGGGTTTCAAGGGCTCAAAGCCGGTGACGCGTGGTGCTTATGCGCCAGCCGTTTCCTGCAAGCCCATGATGAGGGATGCGCCCCAAGGGTCAATTTGGCCGCGACCCACAAACGCGCATTGCAGACGGTGCCCTTGCGCATATTGACGCAATACAGCGATCAAACCCCTTAGGGCAGCAACGAAAAAAGGCACCTCACTCGAGGTGCCTTTACTAATTCAATGCGATGTTGATTCATACAAATTCGCCCATTTCAAAATCTAGTGCGCGTGCGACGGTGAAGATGTCTTTGTCGCCACGACCACACATGTTCATGCACAGGATATGATCCGCAGGCAATGTTGGTGCCAGCTTCATTACGTGCGCAAGCGCGTGGGATGGTTCAAGCGCTGGGATGATGCCCTCCAGAGTACAGCAAAGTTGAAATGCCTCTAGCGCTTCGACGTCTGTGATCGATACATATTTCGCACGGCCGATTTCGTGCAACCATGCGTGCTCTGGTCCGATACCTGGGTAGTCTAGACCAGCAGAGATAGAGAAGCCTTCGAGGATTTGGCCATCATCATCTTGCAAAAGGTACGTACGGTTGCCGTGTAGCACGCCTGGGCGTCCCCCCGTCAATGAAGCGCAGTGCTCCATCTTGGCATTCACGCCTTTACCGCCAGCTTCGACACCGATGATGTTCACTTCTTTGTCGTCAAGGAACGGGAAGAACAGGCCCATCGCATTTGAACCACCGCCAATTGCGGCAATCAAAGTATCTGGTAGACGACCTTCGGCTTCAATCATCTGTTCGCGGACTTCTTTGCCAATGATTGATTGGAAGTCACGGACCATTGCAGGGTACGGGTGTGGACCAGCTACAGTACCGATGCAGTAGAATGTATCGTCAACGTTCGTCACCCAGTCACGCAACGCATCGTTCATGGCGTCTTTCAACGTGCCACGACCTGAAGTCACAGGGATAACTTCGGCACCCAACAAGCGCATACGGAATACGTTTGGTGCCTGACGCTCAACATCATGCGCGCCCATATAGACCACGCACTGTAGGCCAAATTTTGCACAGACTGTCGCCGTTGCGACGCCGTGCTGACCAGCGCCCGTTTCAGCGATAATGCGCTTTTTGCCCATGCGGCGAGCCAGAATGATCTGGCCCAGCACGTTGTTAATCTTGTGCGCGCCAGTGTGGTTTAGCTCGTCGCGCTTCATGTAGACTTTGGCACCGCCAAGATGTTTGGTCAGGCGTTCAGCATGATACAGTGGACTTGGACGACCCACATAGTGCTTCCACAAGAAATCCATCTCTGCCCAAAAACTGTCGTCCGTCTTCGCCTTTTCGTATTCTTCCTCAAGGCTAAGGATCAATGGCATCAAGGTCTCAGAGACGAAACGTCCACCGAAATCACCAAACCGTCCCTGCTCATCAGGTCCAGTCATAAAAGAATTGAAAAGGTCGTTCATCTGAGTGCTCCACTTCGCTTCATTCGGATGTAGCTTATGGATTGGGACGCGTAAAGCGGACACCGCACCGCACCCCCAATCCCGTACTGAAATTATAAGGTTGGGATCTTGGAAACGCCTTGGGAAGCGTCCATAAACGCGCGGATCATCGCGGGATCTTTGACGCCTGGTGTGCTTTCCACCCCAGAGCTAAGATCCAACTGGCGCGTGCCCGTCATTCTGATCGCTTCGGCGGCATTTTCTGGCGTTAAACCACCTGCCAACATCCATGGCACGATCCACCGACGACCAGAGACCAGACGCCAATCAAACGTTAGCCCATTGCCACCAGGTAGATCGCCATTTCCAGGTGGCTTCGCATCCACAAGAATTTGATCTGCAACCTGCTGATAAGCGTCAAGAGCCGGTAAATCAGCTTCACCGGAAACGCCAACGGCTTTCATTACCGGCAAGCCATAACGGGCTTTGACTTCCAAAACCCGCTCTGGCGTTTCAGAACCGTGTAACTGCAGCATATCTAGGGGCACTTGTGCCGTCAGCGCATCGAGGAACGCATTGTCAGCATTCACCGTCAACGCAACCTTGCCCAGACCAACGGGGGCCTCAACAGCCATTGCTGCAGCCTGCTCAAAGGACACGTTGCGTGGTGATTTAGGGAAAAAGACAAAGCCGCAATAGGTCGCGCCAGCCTGTGCAACCGCGTGAACCTCGCTTGGCTGCGTCAAACCGCAGATTTTTACCGCTACAGATTTAGACATTCAGATCAGCTGGCTTTGTCTAGCAAGGCTAGAACGTCATCTTGGCTATCAGCGTTTTGGCCTTTCATACGTGCGATCTCGCGCTCAAGGCGACGCACGTTGCGGCTTGATTTGGAGGCTTCAGCGCGCATTGAATGCTCGCGGAACCACTCCCATACAAAACCAACCAAGAGACCCGCAATGAGTCCACCGAAAATCACGACAAAAAGCGGTATGTTGATCGATGGGTTTACTGCAAACAGACCGGCAATCTCATCAGGCAATACCTTGAGGGTGACAACAGTGCGGTTGGCCAAAGCAACAGCAATCAATGCAACCGCAAAGGTCGCGATGCAAGCATAACGAATATAGCGCATCTTTTAGGCGTTCCCGTTCAGACGATCACGAAGTAACTTACCTGTCTTGAAAAACGGGACGTGTTTTTCTTCGACGCTTACAGTTTCGCCAGTACGAGGGTTACGGCCTACACGCGCATCGCGTTGTTTTACCGAAAATGCACCAAAACCGCGAAGTTCGACACGATCACCGCGCGACATCGCTGATGTGACTTCGTCAAAGATCGTATTCACGATGCGTTCAACATCACGTTGGTAAAGATGTGGGTTTTCGTCCGCAATTTTCTGTATCAGTTCAGATCGGATCATTAGATATCCCCCAGGGTATTGAATGCGATTCAGATGATTATAGGCACGTTTATCGAAAACTGAATAGACATCACTTCGAAAAACATGACTTTCGTACGTATCTTTGGGTATTTCAGCCCTATTTGGTCGAGCGTTTTGGCCCAGTTGGCAAAGTTTTGCCTGAAACTTCAGCAACTGGACCTACGATTCGCCGCTAACACTTTAGTTCAGCCTAAGAAACTTGCAGAACTACAGATCTTGTAACATTGGAACCGTAGTTGTCACAGCTGGCACAAGTACTGCTGCGGAAGGAGCTTAAGCATCAGGCACAAACGCAGCCGAGATGTTCGGTATGTCCGCAGCATCTAATCCCTGTAGAACAGCCACTGCTTGCCCTGCAACGGTTGCAACAACACCATTTTGTGCAGCATCAAACGTAAACTCAATCACGTCCGTTGGTGTGTTTTGTGAAACGGTTAAGACATCTTCGCTTACGTCAAAATCAACAACTTGAACTGCGGCTTGCACCCGCGTGAAATCACGAATGGCAGTGAAGTTGTCAGTCCCTGTTCCACCGATCATCGTATCGCCATCATCACCGATCAGAGTGTCTGCGCCCGCGCCGGCATTGAGCGTATCGGCAGTGCCAAAATCAGCAATGGATGCGGTTGGATCCGCAGCAACGATACCGTCTGTCGCATCAAGTACATCAGCACCTTGATCCCCAAACAGTTGATTTGCGCCCAGATGGTCAACGATTTCATCGAAGCCCGCACCACCACGAATAACATCGTCGCCAAGCATCTGCGACGCATCTGCCAGCTCGGAGCTACCGGACACATCGTCTCCGTCACCAAGGAATATTTGGTCATCCCCATCACCCTCAACGACACTATCCACGCCATTGTTACCGTAAAGCACATCGTCGCCTGCATCACCTGAGATCAGATCATCACCATCAAGGCCGACAACAGTGTCATTGCCGCTACCCGCGTTGATGGTGTTGTTCAATGCGTTGGCTTGAACCTCTACGCCAGCAACTGTGCCAGTGTACGGGATTTGAGCAGCAAGCATGTTCACAACACCACCTTCAACTTCACTGTAACCCCCGGTAAGTCCAGCTTCGTCGTAATGGAAAAACGTGGTCGTGATATTGGCAATATCATCGGCTACCAATCCCTCAAGAATTGCGACCTCTTCAGATGCAACCGAAGCAATAACGCCACCTCTCGCCGCATCAAAAGCAAATGCGATTTCTTCATCGCTCGTGGCTGCGTTGCTAAAGACGGACAAGACATCGTCAGTGACGGCAAAATCTTTGATCTCAGCGACCGCTTGGTCCCTTGAGAAGTCCACATCGACGCCAAATTCGTCATTGCCCGTACCACCAATCAGTATATCGCCATCATCGCCAACTAAGAAGTCATTGCCAGCGCCACCTTCTAGAGTGTCCGTGGTACCAAAATCAGCTTCGGATACGCTTTGATACGCAGCGTTGTTACCGTCGACGGCGACCAAGGTGTCGTTGCCAACATCGCCCATCAATTGGTTAGAACCAAAGTTGTCTAAAACCCAATCATCACCAGTACCACCGCGAACGAAGTCATCACCGAACATATCCGATGGTCCATTTTCTGCGGTCCAGCTAGAAACGTCATCACCCATACCAAGAAAGATGCGATCGTCGCCTGTGCCGCCAAAGACCACATCATCACCATCTCTACCGTAAAGGGTATCATCACCGGCATCTCCGTCGACCCGATCATCACCACCTTCTGCAACGACTGTATCGTCACCACCGCCTGCACGGATTATATTATCTAGATTATTGCCGCGAACTTCGACAGCTGCATCCGATCCACTGTATCGCGTGTCGTTCCGGTCGAGCTGGACCAGATCGCCGTTCTCTTCTGGATCAGTTTGAACCGGTTCTTCTGAACTTGGTTGACCAATTGGGTCTTCAGATTCATTTCCATCATTTTCAAAAAAAACGCAGCGCCCAACAACATCGGTAATATAATAAGTCCAAGCATAAATAATCCCACCCTAAATTGTGGAAATTCTCGCATAGATATAAGTTGGCGACAACCAATAAGTGTGACTGTTCACAACAAAACACCTAACGCCAAGAAATCTGGATACCGTTTTGATTTAAGAAACGATCACCTAAGGCTGAATACGGCAGTGGGATCACCGTCCTAGCTTAAAAACAAAAAGGGGCCCCGCAGTCGCCTGCGGGGCCCAATCTTAAAACGTTAAGCGATTAGGCTTATTCGTCGCCGGTGTTCAAAGCTGCACCAAGGATATCGCCCAAGGATGCGCCTGAGTCAGATGAACCATACTGTTCAACGGCTTCTTTTTCTTCAGCAATTTCACGTGCTTTGATGGAGACACCCAAGCGGCGTGTTTTTGCGTCGACGTTAGTGATACGTACGTCCACTTTGTCACCAACTGAGAAACGCTCTGGGCGCTGCTCTGCACGGTCACGGGACAGGTCGGAACGACGGATGAAGGATTTCATGCCTTCATATTCGCACTCAACACCACCTTCTTCGATGGCTGTCACTGTCACAGTTACGATGGAGCCGCGCTTAACGCCGCCCACTGCTTCTGCGAATTTGTCGCCGCCCATGCCTTTGATAGACAAGGAGATGCGTTCTTTTTCAACGTCAACTTCGGATACAACAGCCTGAACCACGTCGTTCTTGTGGTAGCTTTGGATCGCGTCTTCGCCACGTTCGTCCCATGATAGGTCGGACAAGTGAACCATGCCGTCGATGTCGCCTTCAAGGCCAACAAACAAACCGAATTCAGTGATGTTTTTGACTTCGCCTTCGACTTCAGTGCCTTCAGGGTGCGTTTCTGCAAACACTTCCCATGGGTTGCGCTGTGTCTGTTTCAGACCCAAAGATACGCGACGCTTGGTGCCGTCGATTTCCAGAACCATAACTTCGACTTCTTGAGACGTAGATACGATTTTGCCTGGGTGTACGTTCTTCTTAGTCCAAGACATTTCAGAAACGTGCACAAGACCTTCAACGCCTGCTTCTAGCTCAACGAATGCGCCATAATCAGTGATGTTGGTCACGCGACCAGTGTGTGTAGACTCAAGTGGGTATTTCGCAGCAACCAGATCCCATGGATCCTCTTGCAATTGCTTCATGCCCAAGGAGATACGGTGTGTCTCTTTGTTGATCTTGATAACCTGAACTTTGATCGTTTCACCGATTGTCAGGATTTCAGATGGGTGGTTCACACGACGCCATGCCATGTCAGTGACGTGCAACAAGCCGTCAACGCCGCCCAAATCAACGAACGCACCGTATTCAGTTATGTTCTTAACAACACCGTCAACGTTTTGGCCTTCAGTAAGGTTGCCAATAACTTCAGCGCGTTGTTCTGCACGTGATTCCTCAAGGATAGCACGACGAGAAACAACGATGTTGCCACGACGACGGTCCATTTTAAGGATTTGGAATGGTTGCTTAAGACCCATCAATGGGCCTGCGTCACGCACAGGGCGAACGTCAACTTGCGAGCCTGGAAGGAACGCAACTGCGCCGCCAAGATCAACTGTAAATCCACCTTTAACGCGGCCGAAGATCGCGCCTTCAACGCGTGCTTCACCAGCGTAGGCAGTCTCAAGACGATCCCATGCTTCTTCACGACGAGCCATCTCACGAGAGATTACAGCTTCGCCTTTAGAGTTTTCGACCTGACGGAGGAATACTTCAACAACATCGCCAGCAGCGATTTTTGGAGCTTCACCGGGATCTGCGAATTCTTTAATGTCGACGCGGCCTTCCATCTTGTAGCCTACGTCGATAATAGCTTGGCCCGCTTCAATCGCGATAACCTTGCCTTTAACAACGGAACCCTCTTCTGGGGTGTCCATTTCGAAGCTTTCATTCAAAAGTGCTTCAAACTCGTCCATCATATTTGCCATGTGGCGTCTATTTCCTAATCTACATATTTGATTCTGGCCGTGCGGTTGTCTCCGCCGGTCTTTGGGGTTTCATTGGTCGAACGGTTCGGCATCGGGAAATACAAAAAAGGGTCGGCAAAAAACCGAACCCCGTAAATATCTTGCCCAACGGTTAACCCGCCTTTTCGACAAGTGAGTGATTATGCGAGATTCTGTAAAATTGCAAGGGCTGTTGGCGATCCCCGCATGAACCGCCACCCCTTGCAATACTGACGCTGAGAGACGAATTAGCTGACCTTCTTCGCCCAATTGGAAACGCTAAGTCTACCATGTGCCATCCACAGGTCGCCCTTAGCCGACAGAGCGTAAAACAATCACCATCAACAGTGTGTAAAGCCCGATACCACCGCCGATCAGAACGATTGGCCAGTTCTTGAACACAGTCGCAGATGCGATCGCTTTCATTTGATAGATTAGGTCCGGCCATGTGTAGGAAACGAAATCACCTTGGGTAAATACCGCTTTGAGGCGCCCTTCGTCATCAACCACTGGCAAGCGGCGAAAACGTTCGTTGGACATGATGCGCAACCAATCGACCATGTCGTCGGTCTCGCGCGCGATGCGCGGATCAGGTGTCATTATATCAGACAAGAGCGTGGTTTTGGGATCCAACCCTTTGGCCACAAGTTTGTTCATCACGTCACGCTCTGTCACAACACCCAAGATTTTGCGCTCATCATCAATTACAACGACGGATCCAAAGTTCTTCTTGGACATATCCAAAACCGCATCAAACACTGTCGTTTCCGCAGTAGCGGTCAATGGCTTTTGCTTGGACGCATATTCCGGGCGGTCCATAAGGCGGTTGCCGGCACGAGTTGCTGTTTTTGGCATAATTTGAAGCTCCTTAATTCATAACTTCATCCTACGACGTAGAGCCGGATCAGAATATTTCCAGCCCTGCTTGTCGTGTTTTTTATGTGGTTAAAACCACCTTATCGACCTCGCTCTTATAGCCAAGACAGCCGCATGAGACGGGTTGGGGGACGTCGCCCAGCATAGCAGAAAGTTGGGAACTTTCACCAAGATGGGTGATTGTTCTGAGCCGTATTTAACAGCAATTTAGGATATCAAATCTAACCAAAGGATACATCAATGACGATTTCACGACGCACATTGCTTTCATCAGGCGGCGCATTACTGGCTGCGAGTTCCATTTCTTTTCCTACAACAGCCCTCGCGCTTGAAGGTGGTTCCGGTCTCATAATTGCACTCCTCGCAGCGGCCACCGTTGAGAAAGGTGAAGATGCCCCTAAGCCGGTAGATCTTCGGTTTTCTGATCGCGAGCTGAAAGAGCTAAACGGCTATGACAAACGCGAGCAAGTACATGTTTTTTCAAAGATGCTTATTCAAAAGTTGTCAAAGGCTTGGGGAATTAAGTTCGATGGCATTGATGGCGAGGCGATTGATCGCGCGTATGGCGACAAAGGTTTGACCGAGGGCGAAAACATAGTCCGTCTTCTATCAAAAGGTCCAAAGTTTGAAATCACGATCAAAATTGTGATCAAGTTCTGACAGTTACCTAAACACTGTCCTGCGAGTCTCATAAAAAATCCGCAGGGCAGTGCCAGCAACTAAACCCTTTGTGTGATTGCAGCGATAGCTTGTGCTACGGCATCGGAAATACTTAGCGCTGATGTGTCCAGAACATGCGCATCTTCAGCAGGCTTTAGTGGTGCCTCGACCCGCTCCATGTCACGTGCATCACGGGCGCGCACATCTTCGATCACGTCGTCCAGAGTGACTGAATCCCCCCGCCCAACCAATTCATCATAGCGACGCTTACCGCGCACTTCGGCGCTGGCTGTTACGAACAATTTCACTTCGGCTTGTGGGCAAATAACAGTACCAATATCGCGCCCATCTAGAACCGCGCCCCCTGCCCGACGCGCAAACGCGCGCTGGAAATCAAGGAGGGCTGCGCGGACCTCTGCGATAACTGCAACTTTGCTAGCAGCTTGGGCAACTTCGGCTGTGCGCAAGCCGTCGACTTCTAAGTCTTCGACGCGTAATCCAACAGCGGCTTCAATCGCATCGTTGCCAGTCATGACCTTTACGCCAACAGCGCGGTACAGCAACCCGGTATCAAGATGAGCAAATCCGAAATGCGAAGCAACTGCCTTGGAAATCGTACCTTTTCCTGCTGCGGCAGGTCCATCGATCGCAATTGTAAATGGTTCGGTCATGCCTGTGTTCGTCCTTGTCGCCATAGCCATAGCACCACTGCGAAAGACAGTACTGTGAACAACCATTTTAGTTGTGTCATATCGCTCGCACTAGAAACCGTTTCAGCGTCGAGAGTTGTTGCTTGCAAAATTTGTCCGACCAAAGCGTTCTCACGCAAGTCAGCAATCACATAGATCAGAGGGAAAACGACCGTAGTGCGCCAAAGGGTGCTACCTAGCGTCCAAATGATCGCGGCAAAGGTCGTGGCCAATAGCGGAGGGACGGTGGTGTCCAATACGCGGAAAGAGCCGATGTAAAACTGACGGTTTTCCGAAGACAACAACGCAAGATATTTGTTTACAGCCTCAACGTCATAGCCGTTAAGGCGACCATCCAGCAGTCCAAAGCCAACACTTAGATAAATTTCAGACAAAACGACCAGCGATCCAAATCCAATCCCCGAAGCAATTGCCAAAATCGCAATCGTTTTTGTCGTAATCGCCATTACCCGTCGCGTCTTACGTCAGCACCCAGACCGCCCATCAATCCCTCAAAAATCGGGAATGACGTTGCGATTGGTCCACCGTCGTCAAGTGATACGGGGTTTGATGCTGCCATGCCCATGATCATGAAGGACATCGCAATGCGGTGATCAAGGTGGCTGGCACATGTGGCCCCACCCTTGACGTTGCCATGGCCCAAGCCATTTACGGACCACCAATCTGGTCCTTCCTCGACTTCGACACCGTTGGCGCGCAAGCCCGTTGCCATTGCATCAATACGGTCGCTTTCTTTTACGCGCAGCTCTTTGACACCTGGCATATGTGTTTTACCTGTAGCAAAGGACGCAACGACGGAAAGCACAGGATATTCGTCGATCATGCTAGCAGCGCGTTCCGCTGGAACCTCAATACCGTGCAGATCAGGTGAGAAACGTGCGCGCAGGTCTGCAACAGGTTCGCCACCTTCTTCGCGTTCGTTTTCATAGGTAAGGTCTGCACCCATTTCGCGTAGTGTTGTGAACAACCCTGCGCGTGTTGGGTTCAGGCCGATACCTGGCACCAAAACATCCGAACCCGGAACGATAATCGCGGCACATACTGGAAAGGCAGCGCTGGATGGGTCACGTGGAACTGCAATCGTTTGTGGCTTCAATTCTGGCTGGCCGGTCAGCGTGATAACACGGCCTTCATCCGTTACTTCAGTCGTGATTTCAGCGCCAAAGCCAGCAAGCATACGTTCCGTATGATCGCGTGTCGCTTCTTTCTCAATGACAACTGTTTTTCCGGGCGCGTTAAGACCTGCAAACAGAACCGCTGATTTAACTTGCGCGGATGGCACAGGCACCACGTAGCGCACAGGGACAGGATCTGCGGCACCAACAAGTGTCATTGGCAAACGGCCACCTTTGCGGCCAACGCTTTGGCAACCAAATTCTGCCAAAGGATCAGTAACACGTGCCATTGGGCGGCCATTCAGGCTGGCATCACCCGTAAAGGTCGCTGTGATTGGTGATGTCGCCATAACGCCCATGATCAGACGCACGCCTGTTCCAGAGTTTCCGCAGTCGATGATATTTTCAGGTTCTGCAAAGCCCCCAACGCCGACGCCGTGCACGGACCAATTTCCCTCACCCAGATCAGTAACCTCGGCCCCAAAAGCACGCATAGCTTTGGCGGTATCAAGGACGTCTTGCCCCTCTAACAATCCGCTGATTTTGGTTTCGCCGACACTCAGCGCACCTAAAATCAAAGACCGGTGAGAAATTGATTTATCACCCGGCACTTCCGCGTGCCCATTAAGTGGCCCACAAGCGTAGGATGTCATCGGAATTGGGGTGCCGTGGCTGGACATATGCAGTCTTTCAAATCGTCTAAAGTTAGCGCCAGACCTATCGTCTGCGCAGACTTTGGTCCAGTCGAAAGGCGAAATGCCTATTTACGGATAAAGGTCATGTAATGCGGTGTGCGATCTTCGCGTAGCGCTTTTTGTTCGTAACGCGTGCTGATCCAATCATCCCAAGGCACACGCCAATCTTCTGGTCCCGCAGCAGTCCATTCAAATGGCTGTTTTGGGACTTCCTGCATGGTTTGACGCACATAGTCAGGAATGTCAGTCGCAACGCGAAAAATTGAACCCGGTTTCAGAACGCGTGCAAGGGGCGCAAGATGTTCTTCGGTTACAAAACGACGACGATGGTGGCGCGATTTCGGCCACGGGTCAGGGTAAAGAAGAAACGCGCGGTCAATCGATGCATCAGGCAGCACATCAAACATATCGCGTACGTCACCCGGATAAACCGCAAGATTTTTGACACCCGCTTTTCTGATCTTACCCAGAAGCATAGCGACGCCATTGATGTAGGGTTCGCATCCGATGATGCCAACATCAGGGTTTTGACCACATTGGTGCACCATGTGTTCACCACCACCAAAGCCGATTTCAAGCCACGTGGGCTTGCCTTCAAACAAGGCGTTCAGATCCAGATTATTACGGTCGGGGTTCACACCCCAATCAACTGCCCCCGGGGACAATGCATCAAGGTCTTCGGCCAAATAGCCCTCTTGCGATTGCTTGAGGTGCTTGCCTTTGAGGCGGCCATAAAAATTGCGGTGTGGGCGTACAGGTTGTGTCATGGCCGCGGTTTAGCCAGCGCAGCGCATCAAGGCAAGCGTATGCTAAGGAACAGACCGATTAATACCATCGATTAGTAGATTTTAAAAACGGCAACGGGCAGCGTCAAGAATGATCGCTGCCCGTCTGAAAAATTATGTAACTAAAGTTAAACGGCTTTTTTCAAAGCTTCTACCAAATCCGTTTTCTCCCAGCTGAAACCACCATCAGCTTCAGGCGCACGGCCAAAGTGGCCATAAGCCGCTGTCCGCTGATAGATCGGCTTGTTCAAACCAAGGTGCGAACGGATGCCGCGTGGTGTCAGGTCCATGACGCTATCGATCGCTTTTTCGATCATGGCATCGTCAACTTGGCCCGTGCCGAATGTATCGCAATAGATCGACAACGGCTTGGCTACGCCAATTGCGTAGCTCAATTGAACAGTACATTTTTCAGCCATACCCGATGCGACAATGTTTTTTGCCAAATAACGCGAAGCATATGCAGCAGAACGGTCAACCTTTGTTGGATCTTTACCAGAGAATGCGCCACCGCCGTGCGGTGCTGCACCGCCGTAAGTATCAACGATGATCTTCCGGCCTGTTAGGCCTGCATCGCCATCTGGTCCACCAATTACGAACTTACCAGTTGGGTTAACATGCCATGCAGTATCAGGGGTAATCCAGCCTTCAGGAAGAACCTCAAGGATATATGGTTCAACGATCGCACGGATGTCAGAAGATTCAAGATTTGGATCAAGGTGCTGTGTGGACAATACAATTGAAGAGACACCAACTGGTTTGCCGTCACGGTAGATCACCGACAACTGGCTTTTCGCGTCTGGACCCAAAGCTGGTTCTGTACCGTTCTTGCGCACCTCAGCCAAACGGCAAAGGATCGCATGGGAATATTGGATCGGGGCCGGCATCAGCTCTTCGGTTTCAGTTGTCGCGTAACCAAACATAATGCCTTGGTCGCCTGCGCCTTCATCTTTGTCTGCCGCCGCATCAACACCTTGAGCGATGTGAGCTGACTGTTCGTGCAATAGGTTCGTAACTTCAATCGTGTTCCAGTGGAACTTATCTTGCTCGTAACCGATGTCTTTGACACAATCGCGTGCTATTTGATCAATACGCCCCATGTAGTCTTTAAGTTTCGATTGATCCGACAATCCGACTTCACCACCGATGACAACGCGATTGGTTGTTGCAAAAGTTTCCGCTGCAACGCGTGCTTCAGGTTCTTCACTCAAGAACGCGTCAAGCACCGCATCCGAAATGCGATCACACAGTTTATCTGGGTGGCCTTCGGAAACAGATTCCGATGTGAAGGTATAATTTTTACGGGACATATGGTGCTCCAATGTTTTTATGTGTGCCACTTCAGGAAGCCGTTGTGGGACATTGGGCTCCCGGTAACCGCCCTCGGTCGGGCAGTCAATCAGTCGCGGCTGCGGCCAAACGTCATTTTAGGTAAAAGAACCATGAAAGTCACAAAAATCAACAGAAGTGCAATCGGCAGGTCGCCAAGCTTACTATAAATCGTCGGTGGCAACGGCATCGGCAATGAGGCATCTACATAGCCCGCTTCATTCAACGCGAGGCTTTTCAATACGCGGCCATAAGGATCGATCATAGCGCTGATCCCCGTATTGGCGGCGCGCGCCATTGGCAGGCCTTGTTCAATCGAGCGCATTTTAGCCTGTGCCAAATGCTGCTTTGGCCCTGCAAACGTTCCGAACCATGCGTCATTTGTAAGTTGTATTAGAAAATCTGGTCTTTCCGCAGCCCCGCCAACGTCATGCGCGAAAACGGCCTCGTAGCAGATCAATGGCAGTGCTTTGCCCAGCGGCCCAAAATCAAGTGTCTGCGCGCCGCCCCCATCACCGAAGCCATCACCGAACATGTCGGCGAATACGTGCAGTCCGAGGGCAGACAGAACTGGGCGAAACGGCATGTATTCTCCAAATGGCACCAAATGATGCTTGTCATAGGTTGCCGTGATTTGGCCAACGGGGTCCAAAACCACCATGCTGTTGTATAGTGTCGGCCCATCAGCCCGCAAAATCCCGAGGGCAACGGGCGCACCTCGCCCCGCTTCACCTGCAGCTTGCAAGATTCCAGGTGCATTGTGTGCAAGGTACGGCAGCGCGGTTTCAGGCCAAAGGACCAAGTCAGGCACATCGCCCGCCTGCGTGGATTGTAGCAATCGATTGATAAAGACCCCAAACTTCTCTGGGTTCCACTTGTCGCGTTGTGGGGCATTGGGTTGAACAAGTCGGACGATGTGTTCCGTCAATCGCGCGCTACCAGCTAAAGGTGGGCTGAGGGTAACTGCGAGCGCAACAATACCAACGCCAAACGTCACCACCTTAGACATTTTCGCAGATTGGAAGATCGCAAAAGCCGCAGCGCACATGACCAACATGACACCATGTGGACCGCCCCACGCCAAAGCTTGCCCTGCTAGGACATCCACCAAAGCCTGCGGAGGCGTGCCCCATGGAAAACCCGTGAACACATAGGCGCGTAGCAGTTCAGCCAAGGGCCATGTGAAAATCAATGCCCAAAGCCGTCCTGAAAAACCTGCCAACACAAATGCCAGCCCCCAGAACAACGCCATTCCACCAGCCATCAAGATAAGTGCAAAGGGTGCCATCCATGCCGTTTGCTGTGCATCCACTTGAAACGGTGCTGTTATCCACTGAAGTGTGATCAGAAAGTAACCAAAGCCGATCATCCATCCTAACCATGTCGCATGGCGCAAGTTCGAAGACGCCGATAGTGCTGCAAATCCCAGCATCAACATAACAAGTATCAGCGGTACCAAACCGAATGGTTGCTGGGCCAGCGCACCCACGCCACCAACACAGATCGCGCCCAGACTTTGTACCCAAAGCGGCAACGCTTTGAACCGATCAATCATCCGGCGTGATCAGGCAGGCAAACACGCAAGCGTTTGATCCGGCGAGGATCTGCATCAACAACCTCAAATTCGGTGCCATCTGGATGCATAACAACTTCGCCGCGTGCAGGAACGCGCCCAGCCAACATAAAGACAAGCCCACCAAGCGTTTCGATGTCTTCGCCGTCCACGTCTTCGTGTTTAGTCAAAGACAAGTTCACTTCGGTCTCAAAATCCTCAAGGGGCGTTTTGGCTAGAGCCAAGTAAACACCAGGCTTTTCGAGGTTCCAATGTTGGTCTTCGTCGACATCATGTTCGTCTTCGATCTCGCCAATAACTTGCTCGATCAAATCCTCAATTGTTGCCAACCCATCAACACCGCCATATTCATCAATGACCAAAGCCATGTGACGCCGTTCGGCCTGCATTTTAGTCAGCAAAACGCCAATCGTCATGGATGGTGGAACAAACAGCAAGGGCCGCAACATCTTTGCAAGATCAAATGTTTCACCACCACCATTGAAGCCGTGGGTCAAGGCAAGGTCTTTAAGGTGGGCGAATCCAACAGGGGTATCAAGTGTACCGTCATAGACAGGCAACCGCGTTAGGCCGCTTTCTTTGAACTTAGCAACCAGTTCTTCCAAGGACACAGTTATTGAGACTGCAATAATATCGGCCTTGGGCAAAGCGACGTCTTCTACCCGCATGCGGCGCAGGTTCAACATGCCATGGCTATATTTGAAACGTGCCGGCTGCGGGGTCGTTTGAACTTCTGCGCTTCCATCAGTTGGGCTGAGCGTCGCAATCAAGCGGGTTAGAAACCCAGCTTTTCGCGTCGGTGTCCCATTAGTTTCAGATGGTTCCAAAACAGGAACGGCAATCGTTGTGGTGGTCGCTACATTGTCTGACTGCGCGCGTTGCGCTGCGCCAGACGATCCGTCGTCAGTGTCGCCCATTGGGTTCCGTTCTGTAGAGGCAGGGAATTCTGCCAGTTTTTCGCGGCAGAGTGTTCTACCTATGTTGTGCAATATGGGTCATCTATGCCCATTTTTTCAAGTATTTCTACCTCTAACGCTTCCATCAACGTGGCATCTTGGTCACGCACGTGATCAAAACCTAGCAAATGAAGCGTCCCGTGGATCATCAAGTGCATCACATGGTCTTGCATGGCCTTACCTGCAGCCGCCGCTTCGGATGCACATGTATCATAGCAGATTGCAATGTCGCCCAATTCAACACCACCCATAGGACCGGCGGTTGGGCAGTCGGGAAGCCCCCCCGCGACCTGAGAACTAAGTTCCGCAGCAGGCCAACTTAACACATTGGTGGCAGTTGGCTTTTCGCGAAAATCCGCATTCAGTTCAGTTATCCGTGCATCGCCACAAGCGAGAATAGCGACCTCAACGTCCTCTCCATCAAACTGAAGACGTGCTAAAACGCCAGCAACTGCCTGATCTGCAATGGTTTGTAAGTCAACCGCAAGCCATCGTTTATCTTCCACAACAATATCGACTTCAGCGATTCCTTGGTCTTTGACCATCAACTGGACTGGTTATGAGGCTCGTCCGCCTCATACGCCTCGATAATTGCAGCAACTAAAGGATGACGGACCACATCTTTAGACGTGAAGTAGTTGAAGCTGACTTTAGGAATTTTGCTAAGCAGGCGTTCTGCATCGGCCAACCCTGATGGCACACCACGCGGCAGATCGATTTGTGTGCGGTCACCCGTAATGACCATTCTTGATCCCTTACCGAGACGGGTCAAAAACATCTTCATTTGCATCGTTGTAGCGTTCTGCGCTTCATCCAAAACCACATAAGCACTGGACAGTGTGCGGCCACGCATGAAAGCTAAGGGTGCAATCTCAATGATTTTTTCTTCACGTAGTTTGGCAAGCTGTTTGCCAGGCAAAAAGTCATTGAGCGCATCATAAAGCGGCTGCATGTATGGATCGACTTTTTCTTCCAGCGCTCCGGGCAGGAACCCCAAACGCTCACCCGCTTCAACGGCTGGACGAGATAAAATGATTTTATCGACCTTACCGGAGAGGAACATCGAAACACCGACAGCTACCGCAAGATAGGTTTTACCGGTACCTGCAGGGCCAATGCCGAACGCCAATTCGTTTTCAAACAACGATTGCACATAGTTTTTTTGTGCATCGGTGCGTGGTTCAACCAATTTCTTGCGGGTCTTAATCTCAAAACGTGCGCCAACGGGCATTTCCAATTGGTCACCTTTGACCAAATTGCGCTTGCCCACGTCTTCATCTGGGCCACCCATCCGCAGTTCACGGTCGACATCCGCGGCCTCAACATCACGGCCATTGACGCGGCGTTGGTATAGAGCGTTCAGAATTTCAATCGCACGGTCGCGTGCAACGTCATCACCCATCACAACAATCGAATTGCCACGTCGCACGATCTGCACTTCGAGTGATGTTTCAATCGTTGTAAGATTGCTGTCGAATTCTCCACACACATCCATCAACAAACGGTTGTCAGGGAATTCAAACCGTGCTTCGGGGTTCGAAGGTTTAGACCCAGCAGAGTCTAGAGGTACGTCGATGGGGGACAAAAATGCGCTCCTGATTCACGGTTAACCTGTCTTTTAACAAGGGTGGCGTTTTCATCGACTGGACACAATAGGACAAAAGTGTCTTTTCATCATTCGCAAAAAAATGGGCCGCAGCGATTAACGCTACAGCCCAAATTCTAAGTCTAACGGTCGGCTTAGATTGGATCGCCAAATGTGGAACCAGCTTTGAACGGGCCAGTCACCGTGTTCGGTTGTGCAACACCTGAACATACAGGTTTACCATATTTGTCGAGACGTTGAGACAAATAGCCCTCAACACCGTCGTCGATGATCCAGTGATCACAGCCGTTTGGATCGACCCAAACACCCGCAACCAATTGGCTAAGGTGTTTTTTGTCAAAGCCACGGTCGACTGTTTTGTCTGATTTTTTGCCGCTGCCAGCAATTTCGCACGCACCCAAAGAGGCAACCAACGAACAGGCAGTAATGATTTTTACAAAGGTCATTTCTTGATCCCCTTAACGAATACAGATGATTTCGACACGGCGGTTTTGTTGCATACCGTGTGCCGTTTTGTTTGAAGCTGCTGGCATACGTTCACCGTAGCCACGTACGTCGGCGATACGTGCGCCTGAGCTTTGGGCGATCCGAGCAACAGAAGACGCACGGTTGTATGATAGCTTCATGTTGTATTCATCAGAAGCACGCGCATCGGTGTGGCCCGTGATGATGTAGCTGGTTGCGGCAGTTTGCTGGAAGAACTGGGTCAAACGTTCACGTCCTGCACCAGAAATTTTTGCGCTATTGGTAGCAAAGAACTGGTCGGAGTTCATGACGCCACAAACGTTACCACGACGACAAACCGGAATACCCTGACGGCTTGTGTGAGGCGACATGTAGCCTTCAACACCGTCGTCCATAACCCAGTGCTCACATCCATCCGGATCGATCCAGACAGTTGGGACATATTGATCGTTTTGCGCTTTTTTGCGTCCGAAAAGACCTTGCGCAGATACGCTTGTCCCACCAATTACAAAGCGACTGCAGCTGTCCCTGCCAGAACGTTACGTACGGCATTAGAAAACTTATATCCCACAGCCCTGTTCCTTTTTTTTGTTCCGCCGCAAAAGCCTTGGACGTCAAAAAAACGCTGGCTCGTGCTATTATGACGAATTGATAGGTAATAATTGACGCCGTGTGAAGGTGTATTCACAAGATGTGGTGGTTTTACCCTGATCACTCACAAAAAAGTTGCGCTTTTGAAGCTTTCAAAGCCGGATAATGCTGCGTTTACCCTACGAGAGAATTTCGCCTTTCAGCGAATTTGTACCCGCATCAACGATTCTTACTTTTCCGATATCCCCGACTTGGGCATTTGCATTGGCAACATGCACCGCGTGTAGGTACTCGGATTTGCCAACCATCTGCCCTTCATCGCGTCCAAGCTTTTCAAACAGAACACTGACCTCACGACCAATCATACCATCTTGAATTTCGCGCTGATGCTTTGTGATCAATGCCTGCAAACGCTGCAAGCGATCATCGGCCTCAACGGCATCTACCAAGGCGCGTTCCGCTGCGGGTGTGCCGGGGCGTGTGGAATATTTGAAGGAATATGCGTAGCCGTATTTAACTTGTTCGACCAGATCGAGGGTCTCTTGAAAATGCGTTTCAGTCTCTTCGGGGAAACCCACGATAAAGTCACCTGACAATACAATATCAGGGCGCGCTGCGCGAATGCGTTCGATCACGCGCAAATAGCTTTCTGCGGTGTGGCTGCGGTTCATCCGTTTTAGAATATGGTCACTTCCTGATTGGACAGGAAGATGCAGATACGGCATCAGTTTTGCACAATTTCCGTGCGCCTCAATCAACTCATCTGTCATGTCATTGGGGTGGCTGGTGGTGAAGCGAATACGTTCCAACCCATCAACCTTATCCAGCTCCCAGATGAGCTGTGCTAATGTGTAGTCGGTCCCTTTTGGACCGTCACCGTGGTAAGCATTAACATTCTGGCCCAGCAGGGTAATTTCGCGCACACCACGTTCCACAAGATTGCGTGCTTCATCAAGAATACGTGTTACCGGGCGACTTACTTCAGCGCCGCGCGTGTATGGTACTACACAGAAAGCGCAAAATTTATCGCAACCTTCTTGAACAGTCAGAAATGCCGTCGGGCCACGCGGGGCTTTAGGGCGTGCTTTAAGCTTCTCGAATTTGTCCTCTTCAGGAAAATCAGTATCCAAGGCGCGTTTACCCTGCTGGATCAAAGCCTCCATTTCTGGGAGCCGGTGGTAAGATTGCGGCCCAACAACCAAGTCGACCAACGGCTGACGACGCATAATCTCGCCGCCTTCAGCCTGTGCAACACATCCAGCCACACCAATCTTAAGATCAGGCTTAGCCTCTTTGAACTTTTTCAACCGGCCCAAGTCAGAATACACTTTTTCAACCGCTTTTTCGCGGATATGGCAAGTGTTTAGCAGAATCATATCTGCTTCTTCTTGGCTTTTCGTCTCGACATAACCCTCGCCGCCCAGCGCTTCGGCCATGCGTTCGCTGTCATAGACGTTCATCTGGCAGCCGAAGGTTTTGATGAAGAGCTTCTTTGGGCTAGTCATAGTCATGATCCGGTATGATTTTGGCGGTTGAGCGTCATCTAGCAGGGGCAAGTGCCGCTTGCAATGCGCGCCGATTTGAAGGAATTTAGCAACAACACTCAAAACGAGCATCCGATGCAATACAAAGTCCTAGAGACTTTCTTAAAAGACGGGGCCGCGGCCTTGGCCAAAGGGCCTGTCGCGATCATTCTCGTTGAGGATGATGTGGAAATTGCAACGACACTGCGCCATCATCAGCAGGCAGGATTCGCCAGTATCATTGCCTTCATGCCCGACGTTTTTGAATTGCCACGCGATCTTCAAGACGTGGTTCACCGCGTTGGATATAACATGGCACGCGAAGGTGCGATGGAACTTGCGGTCAACAGCGTGATTGCTGCGGCCCCCGGTCTTTGGATGTACTACTGCTTCAACGCACAGTATTTGTTCCACCCATTTTGCGAAACACGTACTGTTGGTGAAATGCTGTCATTCCATACCGAGGAACGCCGCCATTCGATGCTAACCTATGTTGTCGATTTATATTCTGATGATCTGGACGCTAACCCAGATGCGGTGTCCTTAGATCGCGCCCACCTTGATCGTTCTGGTTATTACGCACTGGCGCGCCCGGACATCAACAACCACAACCACCCTAAAGACCGTCAATTGGATTTCTTCGGTGGATTGCGCTGGCGCTATGAAGAACACGTCCCTCTGAATCGCCGTAAGATTGACCGCATCGCACTCTTCAAATCCAAAGAGGGTCTGAAACTGTGTGAAGATCACACCTTTAATGACGAAGAATATAATACATATGCCTGCCCGTGGCATCACAACCTGACATCTGCCATCTGTTCGTTCAGAACAGCCAAGGCATTAAAACAAAATCCAGGCAGCACCTTCGACATCCCTACCTTCAAATGGCACAACTCTGCAGCCTTTGAATGGCATTCACGTCAGTTACTTGATCTGGGGCTGATGGAACCGGGACAGTGGTTCTAATATAGATCAGAATTAGCGTTCAAATAATGTCGGGAACCAATCAGAGCGAAGCTTTTGTCCTAGGGTCATATCATGTCCCGGGAATGGTGGTGACGTCGGCCCCGGGCGTTCCACATAGCGTGCATCATCCCCAAGCAAGCGCAGCGAAAATGCCCGCCGTCTGGTTGTAGCCTCGTTCCCACGCGCCCCGTGCAGAATATTATAGTTAAACGCCACAGCGTCGCCTGGTTCCAGCTCCCACTCAACGACTTTCATCCCTTCGGCATCAGGATCAGGCACGGCCATATATGTCTCGTCGTCTGGGTAAAAATTTGTTTCGCTTAGCCATCGTGTCGGCAAAACTGGTTTTTCCCACAAATGTGACCCGGCAACGCAGCGCAAGCTGGCATTTGTTACGGCATCTAGAGGCGACCAAAAGCTAACCGTTTGTTGACCCTCAACAAAATAATACGGGCCATCCGTGTGCCAAGGTGTTGGCTTTGAGGTGCCGGGCTCTTTGACCAGAACGTGATCATGAAACAATTGCACCGAATTGGACCGCATAAGATCCGCGCCGACTTCGGCAGCAGCAGAGTTGCGAATAACATTTTCAAATTCAGGAATACGACTCCAGTTGCAATAATCATCAAAGAAGCGACCCGCCTCACCCTTATGCAAATTCTCGGCGGCATGTGGCCCAGGATCAGACATGTTGCGGGCGACGCCATTGCGCAACATATCCACTTCATCCGCAAACAATCCTTTGATCATAACAACCCCGTCCTTCTGGAAGGTCTCGATGTGATCTTGCGTGATAAGTGGATGTGTCATGCATGTGCTCCTGAACTCTTAGGCTCACGCTAGTTCGCAATCATGTGTTAGGGCAAGCCCATCACTTGAAATGCCAACTCAAACTTGGGTTAATTTTTGACTTTGCGGCGTAGACGGATGACGACATCCACGGATGCGATCTCCGCACCTTCAGGTGCGTCCGGCAACTGCGCAATCACCAACTGTTCTGATGGTGCATCCGTCAATCTGGCTTCGTCTTCCCAATAAAAATGCGGGTGATCATGTGTATTGGTGTCAAAGTAGCTTTTTGAACCATCAACAGTGACCTCTTGCATCAGTCCTGCATCACAAAACGCACTAAGAGTGTTATAGACAGTCGCGAGCGACACAGCATTGCCCTTAGCATGGGCTGCGTCGAACAGGCTTTCGGCAGTGACGTGACGATGTTGGCCATCTCCAACCAGCAAAGCCGCCAAAGTCACGCGTTGACGCGTAGGGCGAAGCCCAGCGGTTGCCAACCAGTTCGTGCCTATTTGTTCTTGCGACATTACAATTGAGCCTTTGCAAAACATTCTCAAATAACATTTAGTGTGACCAGCGGATGTTTTCAATTCCTTTCCATGAATTGGGCATAAACTGCACATTACCGCGCTGGTTGCCCAATATTACTGTCACCCCCCTCACAATGCACCGCAAAGACCACATCAAGTTTCTAAGCGCACAACAACGACGTCCTACCCTTGCAGGACCACAAATTGCGATGGTAAAGGAGGGGTAATACTAAATATGATACGGAGAGCCGCCAACATGTCCCTTTACCCAACAAGCTTTGACAAGGACGACCTACTAAAATGTTCGCGCGGCGAACTGTTCGGCGAGGGCAATGCGCAATTGCCAGCCCCACCCATGTTGATGATGGATCGTATCACGGACATCTCAGGTGATGGCGGCGAGCATGGCAAGGGGCACGTTGTTGCGGAATTTGACATCACGCCTGACCTTTGGTTTTTTGACTGCCACTTCCCTGGCAACCCGATCATGCCAGGCTGCTTGGGTCTAGACGGATTATGGCAGCTCACCGGTTTTAACCTTGGCTGGCGCGGCTGGCAGGGCCGTGGCTATGCATTGGGTGTGGGCGAAGTTAAATTGACCGGCATGGTGCGCCCTGACCGCAAGAAACTTACCTATAAAATCGACTTTACCAAAGCGATCCAAACCCGCCGCCTCACAATGGGCGTGGCCAACGGGATTGTAGAAGCAGACGGCGAAGTTATTTACATGGTCAAAGACATGAAAGTTGCATTATCTGAAACCTAATCCTACTTCGGTTTAAGTTGTAAAAACATGGTCGGGTCGGTTCTAAGACCCAGCACAGAACAAGGAGAGCGCCATGCGCCGCGTTGTCGTCACAGGTTTGGGGATCGTCTCAAGCATCGGAAATAATGTTGAAGAAGTGCTTGCAAGCTTGCAGGCCGGAACTTCTGGCATCGTCGCGAGCCCAGAAATGGCCGAGCACGGCTTTCGCAGCCAAATCGCTGGTACGCTCAAACTGGATGTCGCTGAGCACGTCGACAAACGCACCCTTCGTTTCATGGGCCCAGCAGCCGCTTACGCGCACATTGCTATGGCCCAAGCCATTGCTGACGCGGGTTTGACTGAAGCGGAAATCGTGAATGAACGCACGGGCCTTGTTGCAGGTTCTGGTGGTCCCTCCACTTCCGCAATGCTGACAGCGCACCAAACGGTTGCAAAGACAGGTGCTACAAAACGCATCGGCCCATTCGCAGTTCCAAAATGCATGTCTTCGACCGTCAGCGCGAACCTCTCAACTGCTTACAAGATAAAAGGGATCAACTATTCGATCACCTCTGCTTGTTCCACATCCCTCCACTGCATCGGCAACGCAGCGGAACAGATCATGATGGGCAAACAAGACGTTATGTTCGCAGGCGGCGGCGAAGAGCTGGATTGGACATTATCCTGCCTGTTTGACGCTATGGGCGCGATGAGCAGCAAATATAACGACACGCCAGAACAAGCGAGCCGTGCCTTTGATGCGGACCGTGATGGTTTTGTAATCTCAGGTGGTGGCGGTATCGTTGTCCTTGAAGATCTGGACCACGCGTTGGCACGTGGCGCGAAAATCTATGCTGAAGTCACAGGCTACGCAGCAACATCAGACGGCCACGACATGGTTGCGCCATCTGGTGAGGGTGGAGAGCGCGCAATGCGCCTCGCACTGTCCACACTGCCAGAAGGCCGTAAAGTTGGCTACATCAACGCACACGGAACATCCACACCAGTCGGTGATGTTGGCGAAATCGAAGCGGTACGCCGCGTCTTTGGCCAAGGCAACACGCCACCTGTTAGTTCGACCAAGTCTATGACAGGTCACGCTCAAGGTGCCGCTGGCGCGTTAGAGGCAATTTTTAGCACGCTAATGCTGGACAATGATTTCATCGCCCGCTCGATCAACGTCAAAAACCTTGATCCTGCGCTCGACGCCTCTGAAATAGCACTTGAGACCAAGCAAAATGCCGGCCTTGATAGCGTTATGACAAACTCGTTTGGGTTTGGCGGCACCAATGGATCAATGATCCTTTCCAAATATCACGGGTAAGAATTTTATTATGACCAATATGTTAGCAGGAAAACGCGGCCTTATTATGGGTGTCGCCAATGAACGTTCCATCGCTTGGGGGATCGCAAAATCGATGGCCGAAGCTGGGGCCGAACTTGCCTTTACCTACCAAGGTGAAGCATTCGGCAAACGTCTTGAACCATTGGCAGCCTCTGTTGGTTCCGACTTCATGGTCGACGTAGATGTAACGGATGATGCAAGCCTAGACGCAGCGTTCGATGCTTTGGGTTCACGCTGGCCCACAATCGACTTTGTCGTCCACGCTATCGCGTTTTCTGACAAGTCAGAACTCACAGGCCGTTTTCTGAACACCTCCCGCGCTAACTTTAAGCATTCAATGGATATCTCAGCATATTCCTTCATCGAGGTTGCCCGCCGTGCGCACCCATTGATGACTGAAAATGGCGGGACCTTGTTGACATTGACCTACCAAGGTTCAAATCGCGTTGTACCAAATTACAACTTAATGGGCGTTGCTAAAGCAGCTCTTGAATCAGCAACACGTTACCTTGCCAACGATCTTGGACCAGAAGGCATTCGCGTTAACGCAATCTCACCCGGCCCAATGAAGACACTGGCAGGCGCCGCGATTGGCGGGGCACGCAAGACATACAAACACACAGATCAAAATGCGCCAATGCGTTCGAACGCAACATTAGAAGCAGTTGGTGGCACAGCTGTTTATCTTGCATCTGACGCTGGGGCTTGTACCACAGGCGAAATCATTCGCGTTGATGGCGGCTACCACGTTTTAGGCATGCCACAGCCAGATCACCTGTAAAAAATAGAATTCGGGCGGAGCATGCAGGATAACCCGCATAAATTCGCCCGAATTTCGCCCTAACATGGGCCACAGCTGCAAGTAGCAATGTCACCATGAAAAAACAGACCCCACATTTTGAAAAGATTTTAGCCCGTCGCGAAGCACGTGCGCGGCGCTCTAATAAAATGCGGCGGGTTCTGTTTTACGTCTTCCTTATCGGCGCATCAACAACACTGCGATTATATCCAGAAATGGTGGAAGATGTTGTGCTTTACCTCGAGAAACCACGACAAAACACCCAGCTTGCAGCCGTCCAAGAGACACCTCACGCTCCAGGCATTCATCAAACTATGCCAAAAGACCGGATCAAAGTGCGCAGAGGCATCACCCGCCAATTAGAAAGTGATGCCATTGACAGTCAAGCAATGGCCAAAGAAGTTGAAAAAATGCTTAGCGAAATGCAAGCAGGCCATTAACAGCCCGCTTTAATCAGTTGATTGAAACAACTTCGAAGTCAAATGTCAGCGTCTTGCCAGCAAGTGCGTGGTTTGCATCAAGCGTTACAGTGGCTTCATCCATCGCAACAACAGTCACCGGCAACGGCTGACCGCTTGGCGTTTGCATGTGAAGCGTAAGGCCAATTTCCAATGGAATATCCTCGGGAATACCTTCACGTGGCACGGCTTGTTTCATCTCTTCAACGGCTTCGCCATAAGCCAATTCACACGGGATTTGTACGATCTTCTTTTCGCCAACTTCCATGCCAGGCATCGCTTCATCAAGACCAACAATGATGTGGCCCGAACCCACTTCGAATTCCAGTGGCTCACGGCCTTCTGAGCTATCAAAAACGCTGCCGTCTTCAAGAGTTCCAGTATAGTGGATGCTCACGTTGTCGCCGGTTTTGATCTTGGTCACGATGATGTCCTTTGTGCCGTATTTTAGATTTCGCGCACACTGCCCCGAACCGATCATCGGGTAAACCCATCTTTTAGCCTTTTCGATCGCTATATCGCGTGCCACTGTGTTGAAAAAGAAGGAGACGACACATGCCTATTACCACGTGTATTTTCGACGCCTACGGCACTCTGTTTGATGTGGCTGCTGCAGCACGCCAAGCAGCAAGCGAACCACAATTTTCCAAGATTAAGGACACGTGGCCACAACTGGCAGAACACTGGCGTCTCAAACAATTACAATACACTTGGCTGCGTGCCATCACACAGGCCCACACCGACTTTTGGGAAGTGACCCAAGACGGCCTAGATTGGGCATTGGAGAAATGCGGCGTTGATGGTGATGCAGAGCTACGCGAACGTCTACTTGCGCTATATTGGGAACTACAGGCCTATCCAGAGGTTCCCGAGATGCTGCAAACCTTAAAGGCAGCAGGCATGAACACGGCCATATTGTCCAACGGCTCCCCCGATATGTTGGATGGTGCAGTCCAATCGGCTGGGATCGAAACCTTATTAGATGACAATCTTTCCGTGCAAAGTGTTGGCATCTTCAAACCTGATTCACGTGTGTATGACCTTGTGGGGCAACGGTTCGGATGCGCCAAAGATGAGGTGTTGTTCGTATCCTCAAATGGATGGGACGCCGCGGGTGCTACTGGCTATGGGTTCACAACCGCATGGGTAAACCGTTCTGGCGAACCTATGGACCGTATGCCATGGAAGCCAAAACACGTCTTGAACGACCTGATCGACATTCCCAAAATTGTCGGGCTTTAATCCAAACCCCCAAACCCTATCCGCTCGCGCTTTTGAAGGACCTGACATGAACATCGAAATGATCCGTGCTGCGGCACAACGTATTCAGGGTCACGCACGTTATACGCCCTTGCTGAATTCGCCATTTTTGGATGAAATTGCTGGCCGCCGTGTTTGGGTTAAACCTGAATGTTTGCAACACACGGGTAGTTTCAAGTTTCGAGGTGGCTGGTCTGCCCTATCGGCACTCGACGAACCGACACGTGCAAAGGGTGTGATCGCATTCTCGAGTGGCAATCACGCACAAGGTGTTGCCTTGGCCGCGCGTTCACACGGCGTGCCATCCGTGATCATCATGCCATCTGATGCCCCTGCCCTAAAGATCGCGAACACAAAAGCATTAGGTGCCGAAGTTGTTCTATATGACCGCGACGGCGAAAGCCGTGACGCCATTGGTGCGGCTATGTCTAAAGAACGCGGGCTAACCTTGATCAAACCCTATGATGAGCCCGAAGTGATTGCTGGCCAAGGCACCGTTGGCCTTGAAATCGCAGCCCAAGCGGCCGAACATGGCGTCACCAAAGCTGAGGTTATTGTGTGTTGTGGCGGCGGTGGTCTAACCAGCGGCATCGCCCTTGCCTTGGAAGCGGATGCGCCTGACATGTTGGTGCGCCCTGTTGAGCCTGAGGGCTTTGACGATGTCGCCCGCTCACTCAAAGACGGTGTAATTCGCAGCAATGCAGCGACCTCTGGTAACATCTGTGATGCGGTCATAACGCTACAACCCGGCGACATTACCTTTCCTATCATGAAGCGGTTATGTGGTTCGGGCCTAACCGTTTCTGAAGACGAAGCAATGCAGGCCATGGCGCAGGCCTTTAGCCGCCTGAAACTTGTTGCAGAACCTGGAGGCGCAATCGCTCTTGCCTCTGCATTATACCGGCCCGACCAAATCAAAGGCGATGATGTTATCGTTGTTATTTCCGGCGGTAACGTCGACGCAGCCCTTTTCCAAACAGCCCTTTCGCGCTTCGGAGTTTGATATGACCAATTTTACTATCGCCAGTTTCAACGTCAAAAATTTAATTGGTGAGGACAAAGAATACTACAAATTCCAAAAATACACACCAGAAGAATACGCATGGAAAGCAGATTGGCTGTCTGAACAGCTGCAAACCATGAATGCCGATATCGTTGGTTTTCAGGAGATATTTGAGGAAAGCGCGCTGCGTGATGTGATCGCAGAGGCCGACGCCGAAGGGATCGAAGACAACGCTGCCCATATTCCGGACAAAACCAAACGCTACCGCAAACGCGCAATTTTTCGCAAACTGGCTTACACCCCCTATACGAATGCAGCCCTCGCATATGCACCAAACCTGAATGATGGTGGTGCCGGTGAACGCCGACCGGGCCTTGCGGTCCTTTCGCGCTTTGGTTTTGTCGGTGAACCTAAGGTAATACAAGACTTGGACGAAGACCAAATCAAATGGACCGGTAAAAGTCAGGAAGGGAGCTATGTCCTCAAACGCCTTTCACGCCCGATCCTTAAGGTCCGTGTTCCTGTTGGCGATGCAGTCGTCACAATATTTAACTGCCATCTGAAATCAAAGCTGGGTGAATATGATGTGCCTGAAGGTGCAGAGTTTCCAGCCGAAGCAGTTCTGACTGAATACGATCCAGTTGGCCGCGCGATGGGTGCAATGCGTGCCTCAATGCGCCGCATGGCCGAAGCCTGCGTGTTGCGCCGTTTGATTGTTGAAGAACTGCATGCTGGCAATCCTGTCATGGTTATGGGCGATTTCAATGACGGTGAACACGCAGTCAGCAGCGAAATCATCAGCGGCGAAGCCCCGTTCAAAAACTATTCTTGGATGCTGCGCCATGATGCCAAAGCCTCGAATGATCGCTATTCAAAAGAACAAAACATCCAGATCACCGAAGATATCGAACGCGTGCGCTTGCACTCGGCTGAAAAACAATTCGTGCGCAAATCAGCTCGCGATATGGTGTTCACTGCAGCCTTTGGTGGCAATTTTGAAAGCATCGATCAGATCTATATGTCCCGCCATTTTATGGCTGACACCCCTAACAGCATCGGTGAGATGGAATATTTCAGCGTGTTGAACGATCACCTGACAGACGGCAGCCATCCAGAAGCCCCCTATAACAAACTGGCGTCAGATCACGGCCAGATCATCGCGCATATGCGCTTAAACGATCGCAACAAACGAGGCTAATTCATGAAGTATGCGCATCTTAAAAACACAAAACTGCACTACAGGATTGATGGACCGGAGGACGGCGCACCGGTTGTGTTCGCCAACTCTCTTGGCACTGATTTGCGCCTATGGGATCCAATCCTGCCTTTGCTTCCAAAAGGTCTGCGCATTTTGCGGTTCGACAAGCGTGGCCATGGCCTAAGCGCATGCCCACCTGCCCCATATTCCATGGGATCGTTGATCACCGACACCGAGCAATTGATGGATCATACGGGTTTCAAAGACGCCCTATTTGTAGGTCTGTCCATTGGTGGCATGATCGCACAAGGGTTGGCCGTGAAGCGTCTGGATCTGATCCGTGCAATGGTTTTGTCCAACACAGCGGCAAAAATCGGCAATGCTCCGATGTGGTCGGACCGCATTAATATTGTCCAAACGCAAGGCATCGAAGCACTGGCCGACAGCGTGATGCAACGCTGGTTCAGCAAAACGTTTTGTGCGGGCCCAGAACTTGAACTATGGCGCAACATGTTGGCCCAACAAAGCGTCCAAGGTTACACTGGCTGTTGCGCGGCTATCTCAGGTACTGATTTTTACACGCCGACCTCAGGCCTGCGTTTGCCGACATTGGGCATTGCTGGGTCAGAAGATGGTTCAACCCCACCCGATTTGGTGCGCGAAACCGTTGATCTTATTCCCGGAAGCACCTTCCATCTGATGCGTAAAGCTGGCCACCTGCCTTGCGTCGAGCAACCCATCGAGTATGCACAGGTTTTGACAGACTTCATGCGCAGTACAGGACATATCTAACCCATGGCAGCTTCCGTTTTTGACAGCCCACTTTACGCCAAATTGTTTCCATCAGGGGACACTGGACGCCTATTTACGGACAGTGCAGCCATTCGGGCTATGCTTTTGGTTGAGGGCGCATTGGCAAAAGTCCAAGGCAAATTGGGTGTAATCCCTGACGAAAGCGGCGCTGCAATCCATCGCGCAAGCCTTGAGATCACCGTCGATCCAGGTGCCATCGCTGCATCAACAGGACAAAACGGTGTGTGCGTTCCTGGGTTGGTCGCTGCATTTCGCAAAGAAATGGAAGCACCAGAGCACAGCGCCTTCGCCCACTGGGGTGCAACAAGCCAAGACATCATTGATACCGCGTTGATGTTGCGTATGCGCCAAGCGCTGACGCTAGCAGAAACCGATATCAAAACCGTCCTAAACTCGCTTGCAAAACAAGCGGCGAAATATGCAGACCAACCAATGCCTGCCCGCACCTATAGCCAGCATGCGACACCCACCAGTTGGGGTGCTGTAATCGCAACATGGGGCATGCCATTGCTTGGTGCACTAAAGGAATTAGACGAACTGCGCGCCTCATCTCTTTGGGTTTCCCTGAGCGGCGCGGCAGGCACGTCATCGGCACTTGGCCCCAAAGCTGATCAAACACGCACGGATTTGGCTGCAGCCCTTGGCCTGAATGATCCGAAACGCAGTTGGCATACAGACCGCACCCCGGTGTTACGGATCGCGGATTGGAGCGCACGGGTCACTACAATCTTAGGCGCGATGGGCCAAAGCCTGATTGGGCTTAGCGTTGGTGGGATCGACGAAGTCACACTTGGAACATCCGGTGCATCATCCACAATGCCACAAAAACAAAACCCAGTCGCGCCATCAGCCATTGTCGCGCTGTCAAATCAGGTTTCAGGCCTGCGTAGCTGCCTGCACACAGCTGCGGTTCACCAACACCAACGCGATGGTGTTGCATGGTTCACTGAATGGATGACACTGCCCCAAATCATGTTGTCCGGTGCATCTGCATTGGCCCATGCGAAAATACTAAGCGCCAACATGACGCCCCAAACCGACAATATGAACGATGCCTTGGGTGGGCTTGGGTTAATTCACGCCGAAGCACTGAGCTTTGCACTTGCTGAAACTATGCCGCGCCCCGATGCCCAAGCGGAAACTAAAAAGCTATGCGCACAGGCGATGAAATCGGGTCAAGAACTAGCAACAGTTGCACAGGCCGCGCATCCATCGATTTCCCCTGCGACATTCCAAGCCACAGAACAAATGGGATGTGCGCCCAATGAAGCGCGCGCTTTCGCTGCAGCTGTTAAGGCCCTCTAGAAATGCGCCTACCCGTACTGTTCATCATGTTCACCGTCATGATCGATGCGATGGGCATTGGTCTTATTATGCCCGTAATGCCCGATTTGATGGTCGAAGTGGGTGGCGGTACTTTGGGGGCAGCCGCCTTATGGGGTGGGTTGTTATCCACGTCATTTGCCGCGATGCAGTTCCTGTTTGGACCTGTTGTGGGCGGACTATCTGATAGGTTCGGGCGCCGTCCGATCTTGTTGGTTTCCTTGGTGGCAATGGCCGCTGACTATCTACTGATGGCCGTCGCAGGCACCATTTGGTTACTTCTAATTGGCCGCATAATTGGCGGAATTACCGCCGCGACACACTCAACCGCGAATGCATACATCGCGGATATCTCCAAACCCGAGGATAAGTCCGCCAATTTCGGATTGATCGGTGCGGCCTTCGGGCTCGGCTTTGTCCTTGGGCCATTGATTGGTGGCTTGTTGGCCGAATACGGCACCCGCGCCCCGTTCTATGCCGCCGCAGTTCTGTCTGGACTAAATGCATTGTTCGGATGGGTCGTGTTGAAAGAAACAGTAACTGACGCGATCCGGCGTCCATTTTCACTGAAACGCGCAAATCCGTTTGGCGCGTTTAAAGCCCTCAGCAAGTTGCCAATGATCGGTACGCTACTTGGCGTCTATTTTGTCTATTCGATAGCGCACACTGTATACCCCGCCATCTGGAGCTATTTTGGCAAGGAACGCTTTGATTGGGATCCGGCCACCATCGGATTATCCTTGGGGCTGTTTGGGATCATGATGGCGGTTGTCCAAGGGTTTCTGATCCGACCAGCGATCAAATATTTGGGGGAACGGGGAACAATCATTTACGGATTGTTCTTTGATATACTAGCGTTTGGCTTTCTAAGCCTTGTGACATCTGGAACCGTTGCCTTGTTCTTTATCCCTGTTGCTGCACTAGCAGGGATTGTTTCGCCAGCGCTTCAAGGATTGATGTCACAGGCCGTTGGAGATGATCAACAAGGGGAGTTGCAAGGCGCACTGACATCATTGTCCGCACTGGCCATGATCATATCACCCATGTTGATGACAACTACCTTTGCCGCATTCACCGCTGAAACCGCTCCCTTCTACATGCCAGGTGCACCATTCTTGCTGGCACTTATCCTAACGCTGATCGCAATCGCGCTGTTCATGCGGCACCGCACTTCAGGTGACGCTACGGAATAAGCAGTCCGGCCCCCAACGTTACCTTTTTTCTTGAGCTATGCGCCGACACAGGCCAGCATGATCAAAAGCCTGAGCTAATGGAGCCGTCATGCAAACAATTAAAGCCGCCGTCTGCCACGCATTTGGAGAACCCTTGCGTGTTGAGGAAATTCAACTGCGCTCTCCTGAAATGGGCGAAGTCGAAGTAACATTAGACGCTGTTGCGATCTGCCATTCCGACATCTCATTCGCTGGTGGCGCATGGGGCGGCTCATTGCCAGCAGTCTACGGCCACGAAGCCGCAGGTCGCATTAGTGCTGTCGGTAATGGTGTGAACGGATTGGCGGTAGGAGACAGTGTTGTTGTGACATTGATCCGTTCATGCGGCACATGCCCAAGCTGTGCTGGCGGCAAGCCAACGGTCTGCGAAACCTCTTATGATGGCGACCACGGGCCGATCAAAACAGCTGACGGTGGGAAATTACACCAAGCGATGGCAACCGGTGGATTTGCCGAAAAAGTCGTCGTTGACCAACGCCAATTGGTCAAGATTTCTCCTGACATTCCAAAAGATGCTGCCAGCCTGATTGCATGTGGCGTGATTACTGGCGTTGGGGCGGTGATTAACGCTGCCAATCTACGTGCTGGACAAGACATTGTCGTCATTGGTGCTGGGGGCGTTGGCCTGAACGCCATTCAAGGTGCGCGCATTGCCGGTGCGCGACGCATCGTTGCCGTTGATATGAGTGAAGAAAAACTGGCCATCGCCAAAGAATTTGGCGCAACCCATGGTGTGCTTGCCACTGCCGAAAAACCATGGCGCGCAAGCTATAAGGCATTGGGTGGGCGCGGTGCGGAAGCGGTTATCGTCACCGTGGGCGCGATCCCAGCCTATGAGGATGCCCCTAAGTATCTGGGCCGTGGTGGAAAGGTCATCATGGTGGGCATGCCACATTCAGGCGCAATGGCTGAATTTGAACCCGTCATGTTGGCGGCTGTTGGTCAGGGCATGATTGGATCAAAGATGGGGGACGTTGTTATTCAGCGCGATATTCCATGGATGGTCGATTTGTACACGCAAGGGCGTTTAAAGTTGGATGAATTGATTTCTGGCCGTTGGTCGTTGGCTCAAATCAACGAGGCTATTGCGGATACGAAAACGGGTTCTGCGCGACGTAACGTGATCATGTTCGATAGGTAGGGTTGGGGCGCTGCCCCCGCTCGCCTTTGGCGATCTCCCCGGAGTTTATTTGGTAAGATGAAGTTGGGCCCGTTATGAAGCTGCAAGATTTAGAAGTCATTGTTACAGCGCCACCCGCACCTGGATGGGGCGGTCGGTATTGGATCTTGGTTAAGGTCACAACGGACACCGGCATCGTTGGTTGGGGGGAATGCTATGCTTCCTCTGTCGGGCCGATTGCGATGAAAACTGTGATCGAGGACGTTTTTGCCCGCCATATGCAGGGCGAGAACCCTGAGAACATCGAATTGATGTATCGCCGTGTTTACTCCTCTGGATTTACGCAGCGCCCTGACCTTACTGTTATTGGCGCATTTTCTGGACTTGAAATCGCATGCTGGGATGTTTTGGGCAAAGACCGTGATCGGCCTGTTCACGCCCTAATTGGCGGGTGCATGAATGATCGCATCCGCGCCTATACCTACCTTTATCCTTTGCCTCACCACGACATAAATGCCTTTTGGACTTCACCAGAGATGGCTGCCGAGTCTGCACTTGATTGCGTGGCGCGGGGATACACTGCGGTTAAGTTTGACCCTGCTGGCCCCTACACCCTGCGTGGCGGACATATGCCTGCCATGAGTGACATCAGCCAGTCGGTGGCTTTTTGCAAAGCTATTCGCGAGGCCGTTGGTGATAAGGCGGACCTGCTATTTGGAACCCATGGCCAGTTCACCACTGCGGGTGCCATTCGGTTGGCCCAAGCCATCGAACCCTTTAGCCCACTCTGGTATGAAGAACCTGTGCCACCAGACGCGGTGGAGCAAATGGCCCAAGTGGCACGCAGCACCCGCATACCTGTTGCGACAGGTGAGAGATTGACCACAAAGGCCGAGTTCGCCCCCGTCTTGCGCAGCGGGGCCGCCGCGATCTTGCAGCCTGCACTGGGCCGTGCAGGCGGTATCTGGGAGATGAAAAAGGTTGCCGCGATGGCTGAGGTTTACAACGCGCAGATGGCACCGCACTTGTATGCGGGTCCAATCGAGTGGGCCGCCAACATCCAGTACGCCGCATCCATCCCCAACATCCTGATGTGTGAGTGCATTGAAACCCCATTCCACGACCAATTGATCAAAGGCAGCATTCGCGTTGAGGACGGTTTTATCACCCCTCCAACAGCCCCCGGCCTTGGCATTGATGTCGACGAGGCACTGGCGCGCGCCCACCCATACATTGACGATGGTCTGCATTTGGAAATGCAAGAAGCGCCCTGTGACTATGTGAATGGCAATTCCTTTGTAGGTGGGGCCCCGATCAAGACTTAGTGCCTTTCCCTTGCGCGTGCGTTTCGCTATCTGATGTTTTAACTTAAAACACCCACGACCAAAGGATACCGTAGCCATGGCGCTGGAAAAGAAATTCGACGCGACAACCGCAGAACCCCGTCTCTATCAAGCATGGGAAGCGGCAGGTTGTTTTTTGGCAGGCGCAAACGCCAAGCCAGAGGCCAGCAGCTATTGCATCATGATACCACCGCCAAACGTCACGGGCGTTTTGCACATGGGCCACGCGTTCAACAACACACTTCAAGATATCATGATGCGCTGGAAGCGTATGCAGGGGTTTGACACGTTATGGCAGCCGGGCACCGATCACGCGGGCATCGCCACGCAGATGGTTGTGGAACGCAAACTGGCCGAGACACAGCAACCTTCGCGCGCTGAAATGGGGCGCGATGCGTTCCTTGAAAAGGTTTGGGAGTGGAAAGAAGAATCCGGCGGTCAGATCATCAACCAGCTCAAACGCCTTGGTGCGTCTTGCGATTGGGACCGTGAAGCCTTCACCATGTCGGGCAACTTTCCTGACGCCGTAATCAAAGTCTTTGTTGAAATGTATAACAAGGGCCTGATCTATCGCGGCAAACGTCTGGTCAATTGGGACCCGCATTTCGAAACAGCTATTTCCGATCTTGAGGTCGAAAATGTTGAGACACCGGGCCACATGTGGCACTTTAAATATCCACTCGCTGGTGGCGCGACTTATACCTACATCGAAAAAGATGAGGACGGGAATGTCACGTTGGAAGAGACCCGCGATTACATTTCAATCGCAACCACACGTCCAGAAACCATGCTGGGTGATGGCGCGGTTGCTGTGCATCCATCAGACGAACGTTACGCGCCTATCGTTGGCAAGTTGTGCGAAATTCCTGTTGGTCCAAAAGAATTCCGCCGCCTGATCCCGATCATCACGGATGAATATCCTGACAAGGATTTCGGATCTGGTGCGGTGAAGATCACGGGTGCCCACGATTTCAACGACTATCAAGTTGCCAAACGTGGCGGCATTCCGATGTTCAACCTAATGGACACGAAAGCCGCAATGCGCGCCGATGGTAAGCCATATGCTGAAGAAGCTGCCGTGGCCCAAGCGATTGCGAATGGCACCCAAGAATTCGACGAGGCGATGATCGCCGCGATGAACCTTGTGCCCGAAGAATACCGTGGCATGGACCGCTTTGAGGCGCGCAAGAAGGTTGTCCAAGACATCACCGATGAGGGGCTGGCTGTTATGGTGCCTGTCACGACAACGGATGATGAGGGTGAAGAGACAACAACGTTGATCCCTTACGTTGAGAACAAGCCGATCATGCAGCCATACGGCGACCGCTCCAAGGTTGTGATCGAACCGTTGCTGACGGACCAATGGTTTGTGGACACGGACCAGATCGTTCAGCCTGCGCTGGATGCAGTGCGCAATGGTGATGTGAAAATCATGCCAGAGAGCGGAGAGAAGGTTTATTACAACTGGCTGGATAATATCGAGCCATGGTGCATCTCGCGTCAGCTTTGGTGGGGGCACCAGATACCGGTTTGGAGAGGTCCAGCTAAGGAGTTCTATTGCTATGCAACCGAAGAAGAAGCAATGGCAGCAGCTAAGTTAGACTACGAGTCTCGTGGTTTTGAGAACTGCGAAGTTTTCGACGTAGAAAAAGAAGATGGCGTTACTAGATATGCTCGCTCTGGACGGGAAGTTGCATTTCCGTACCTAGACTTTAGAGAAGGCATTAATAGAATTGGTATTCAACGCGACCCCGACGTCCTAGACACATGGTTCTCCTCCGGCCTCTGGCCTATCGGCACCCTCGGCTGGCCCGAAGAAACCGACGCGCTCAAACGCTACTTCCCGACTTCCGACCTGATCACAGGCCAAGACATCCTGTTCTTCTGGGTCGCGCGGATGATGATGATGCAACTGGCTGTTGTCGATGAAATCCCGTTCAAGAACGTGTATTTGCACGGCCTTGTGCGCGATGCGCATGGCAAGAAAATGAGCAAATCAACGGGCAACGTCATCGACCCGCTCGACATCATCGACGAATACGGTGCCGACGCGCTGCGCTTTACCAATGCGGCAATGGCCTCTCTTGGTGGTGCGTTGAAGCTGGATACGAAACGGATTGAGGGCTATCGCAACTTCGTGACGAAGCTTTGGAATGCCGGCACCTACGGCGATTTCAAAGGCACGTTTGATGTACCCCACGCGGACGGTGTGCCAGAAACAAATCTGCCGCTGAACAACTGGATCAAAGGCGAGATTGCCAAAACCCGCGAAGCCGTGGACGCAGCCCTAGAAACCTACCGTTTCAACGATGCGGCCAGCACGCTTTACAGCTTTGTCTGGAACACCTTCTGCTCGCAATACCTTGAGTTCACCAAACCCGTTTTGGACGGTGATGACGCAGCTGCGGCGGCTGAAACCAAGGCGACATATGCATGGGCGTTCGATCAATGCTTGATCCTGTTGCACCCGATTATGCCGTTTGTAACAGAAGAGTTGTGGAGCGCTAAAGAGCGTCCAAAGATGTTGGTTCACACCGACTGGCCAACATACACCGCCGCCGATCTGGTTGACGCGCAAGCGGACGCTGATTTGTCATGGACCGTTGCGATGATTGAGGCGATCCGTTCGGCCCGTGCCCAAATGAACGTACCAGGTGGTGATTTCGTGCCGTTGGTCGTTGTGGGCATGGACGCGGCGGCAACATCTGCGTGGGATCAGAACGAGGCGTTGATTAAACGCTTTGCCCGTATCGAAAGCCTAACAGCGGTTGATACAATGCCAAAAGGCACCGCGGCTTTGGCCGTTAGCGGCGGCGCATTCGGTATTCCGCTGGACGGCATCATCGATGTTGCGGCTGAAAAGGCCCGTCTTGAAAAGACATTGGGCAAATTAGCCAAGGAATTGGGTGGCCTGCGTGGCCGTCTGAACAACCCAAAATTCGCAGACAGTGCACCGGCTGAAGTCATTGAAGAGACCAAAGCCAACCTAGCACTGCGCGAGGATGAAGAATCCAAGTTGAAAGGCGCGTTGGCTCGTATCTCTGAACTTGGCTAATTAATCATACCGTTGCGCCCTATTCGCGGGCGCAACGGTTACTTAAAGACAGCTGGACGTTTTTGTAACGTCGCTGCAACCACTTCCATTTGTTCAGGTGTTCCAACCAACACAGCTTGTTCTTGGCTTTCGGCCAACAAGATTTCTGTGTCTGATGCCGTTTCACTTAAGGTCATCAATCGCTTTGCCGCACGAATGGCTGATGGGCTGCGCCCTCCAATCTCTGTCGCCAATTCCATCGCCGCAGCCAATGGGTCATCCGCCAATTCAGTGACCAATCCCCAAGCCAACGCTTGATCCGCCAAGACAGGCGTTGCGGTGTAGGTTAGTTTGCGCATCACATCAGGTGCCACCAATTTCGGCAGTAGCACCATACCACCCATGTCAGGCACGATGCCCCACTTCAGCTCCATCACCGCAATTTTGGTGTCTGGTCCAGCAATGCGAATATCAGCCCCCAGCGCCAATTGGCACCCTGCCCCAAACACAGGACCGTGCAGCGCCGCGATCACTGGGATAGGAAGGCGCGACCATATCATAGCGACCTCTTGCCACTGATTTGTGGTTCCATTTCCGTGGGTGCGTGGCATCAACTGCCCTGCCGGATCGACACCGATCATCTGTCCAAGGCTGCCAATATCGATGCCCGCGCAAAACGCACGTCCCTCGCCAGACAGCACAACAACACGTGCATCAGATGCCGCAATCTCATCACCTGCCGCAATGATCCCAGTAATCATTTCCTGATCCACAGCATTCATTTTGTCGCTGCGGGTCAGGCGCACATGCGCGATGTGATTTTCATAGGTGACGGATATGCGGCTCATGATGTCTCTCCAAATGCTTGGGGACACAACAGACGATTGGCGCGCCAAATACCAGCAGGACGTTAGGGAACGAAGCGTTCAACCGCACGCATCATGCCAAGCCCTTTATCATATACCAGTTTGGTGATCCAACGCCCCTGCGCAGCTTTTGCCGCAATACCAACACCAGCAGGGACGAATCGCATCGCGCCTATCGCCATTGTTGTTGCCATAAATCCACGACGTGTCATCTTAGCCATTTCGAAACCTCCAATTGCGAATCATTCTCAAGTAAGCACGTGTCGCACCGTTTTCAAGGGTTGCCCGCCCACAGCGCCATAGGCTACGCATTTGAAATGACAGATTTTCGCTTTACCGATCTCGCCCAATCATTGCCATCAACCGTGCCATTTGTGGGCCCCGAAACCCAAGAACGGGCACAAGGGCGTACCTTTGGTGCGCGCCTTGGAGCGAATGAAAATGTGTTCGGCCCATCCCCAAAGGCAGTTCAGGCCATGGCCGAAACCGCCCAATGGATGTACGGCGATCCAGAAAGCTATGACTTGCGCCATGCTCTTGCCAAACACCACGGTTGTACCGCTGAACATATTGCTGTTGGCGAAGGTATTGATGGCTTATTAGGCTACTTGGTCCGCCTTTTTGTTGCAGATGGCGATGCCGTCGTCACATCAGACGGGGCTTATCCGACGTTCAATTATCACGTAGCAGGCTTTGGCGGTACTTTGCACAAAGTCCCCTACCTTGATGATTATGAAGATCCCGCAGCGCTGTTTAGCAAAGCAACCGAAACCGGTGCCAAATTAGCTTACCTTGCCAACCCCGACAATCCAATGGGGACATGGCACAAGGGGGAAACGTTGACAGCGGCTCTAGATACTTTGCCTGCTGACTGCTTGTTGGTTCTCGACGAGGCATATGTTGAGACAGCCCCCGATGGCACCGCAGCACAAGTAAATCCAGATGACCCGCGAGTGATCCGCATGCGCACCTTTTCAAAGGCCTATGGGATGGCTGGGGCGCGCGTTGGATACGCTATCGGGCATCCAAATCTCATTGCCGCATTCAACAAGGTGCGCAATCACTTTGGTATGAATCGCGCGGCCCAAGCAGGTGCGTTAGCAGCATTGCAAGATCGAGCATATTTATCTGAAACCGTTGCACGCATCGGCAACGCACGTGATCAGATCACAAGGATTGCCCGCGAAAATGGACTTAGTGCGATCCCGTCAGCAACCAACTTTGTGACAATAGATTGCGGCCAAGACGCTGCATTTGCACAAAGGGTCCTGGCCGCATTGATCAAAGAAGGGTTGTTCGTTCGCATGCCCTTTGTCGCGCCGCAAAACCGGTGCATCCGCATAAGCTGCGGAACATCAGAAGACTTGGCCCTGTTCACCTTTGCACTTCCCAAAGCGCTAAAAGACGCAGCAGAATAAGGTCTATCCTTTGGCGATCACTGCTGCTGCAGCTTCAAGCGCACCAGTACCGTGTTCGATATTCAGCGCAGTCAAACCTGTCTCCACTCCGCCCAAAAGGCCCATAATCATCTGACCATTCACATGGCCCATATGACCAAAGCGGAAGAAACCATCCGAGCTGCGTTCGCCTTCTCCCCCCATACCAAGGCCGATGCCCAAGGTCAGGCCGATGTTGGTCTCGACCCACTCGCGCAATCTTGTGCCGTCCGGGGATGCAAGACTTAAGGATGTCACTGCATTGCTGCGATTCTGAGCCTCAGCCACGTTCATCTTAAGCGAACCGACCTGCCCCCACGCATCACAAGCCGCCCAAATCGCGCGGGCCAGGACGGCATGACGTGCCCATACTTTTTCAATGCTTTCATCGTGGATAATATCTAATGCGGCCCGCAGCCCAAACAAATGGTGCGTAGGTGCAGTCCCATTGAAATACTGCCAAAATTGTTCAGGAGCACCGCGCGGAACCCAGTCCCAATAACGGCTGACACGTGGCATCGCATTGCGCACTGCCTCTGCCTTTTCGTTGAAGAATACGAATGAAACGCCCGCTGGGACCATCAAACCTTTTTGACAGGCCGCGAGCATAACATCGACGCCCCATTCATCCATTTCAAATTGATCACAGCCTAATGAGGCGATGCAATCAGCCATCAACAACGCGGGATGCCCTGCATCATCGATCGCACGGCGCAGCGCAGTAAAATCATTGCGGATTGAACTGGATGTATCCACATGAACGGCTAAAACGGCTTTAATCTGATGGTCTGTGTCTTCTTTTAGCGCGTGAGTGATCAGCGCCATATCCATCGGGCTTTGCTTGCCGAAATCAAGCACATCAACTTCAACGCCCAAACCACGCGCCATATCCGCCCAGCCATGCCCAAATAGTCCTGTAATCGGGGCCAAAACACGATCACCCTCGGACAATACATTGGAAAGGGAGGCTTCCCACGCCGCATGACCATTGCCAATATAAATCGCACATTTGCCTTTTGTCCGTGCAACCCGCTTTAAATCAGGGATCAGGGTCGCTGTCATTTCCAACAGCTCGCCATCATAAATATTGGGGGATGGGCGATGCATCGCTTGTAAAACAGCGTCCGGCATAACCGATGGCCCAGGAATTGCGAGGTATCCGCGCCCGTTTGCGGCAATGGGATGCTGTGTCATGAAGGGACCCTTTTTGCTTGCGTCTTAAGGGCAACCTAAGCGGCTTTACGGTGGCGTCAATTGCGCATTCGCTTGCCGCAGCACTTGCATCGCTCTAAACACCCATTAAACCGATTGATAAAAACGATACAGGCGCACCCCGTGACCGCATCAAATACTCCCATCCAAGATCAGGCAGAAAACCAACCATCCGGGCAATTGATTGCGTGGCTGTGGCGCGGATATCTGAAAAAACACATTCCAATGATGGGCTTGGCCGTCTTCTTCATGTTCCTTGAGGGATCAACGCTGGGCGCGCTTAGTTACATGATGCAACCTATGTTTGACGATGCATTTGTGGCTGGCAACAGCACAACGCTGTACTGGGTCGGCGCGATGCTGATAACGATCTTTGTCGTCCGTGCAATTTCTTCCATCTCTCAAAAACTGCTTTTGACCACCATCGCTCAGCGAACTGCAGCTGCGTTACGCATTGATTTGTTAGCACAAATGATGAAGCAAGATGGCGCATTCCATCAATCACACCCACCCGGATTCTTGATACAGCGAGTTCAGGCAGATGTTAACGCTGTTGGCGATGTCTGGCGCGCAATCATCACGGGTGCAGGGCGCGACTTGATCGGCCTGTTCATTCTTCTAGGGATCGCAATAAGCGTTGACCCAATCTGGGCGCTGTTGGCTTGTGTTGGCATCCCTGCCCTCGTTCTTCCCGCTGCCATGGCACAGCGCTATGTGCGTCGCCAAGCCGGCATTGCCCGCGATTTGGGTGCACACCTAAGCACACGCTTGGACGAAGTGTTCCACGGCATCGTTCAAATCAAATTGAACGCCTTAGAACAGTACCAATCCCGCCAATACAAGACGCTGACAAAGCGGTTTGTGCGCACTGAAATCAAATCTGCCTTTGGTGCCTCTGCGATTCCAGCGATGGTCGATATCATGTCAGGCATCGGGTTCATGTCCGTGATCCTTTACGGTGGCTCAGAAATCATCGCCGGTGAAAAATCGATCGGCCAGTTCATGACCTTTTTCACGGCTATGGGTTTTGCCTTTGAACCCTTGCGCCGTTTGGGCGGAGTGAGTGGACTTTGGCAAGTCGCGGCTGCTGCAATTGAACGGGTTAAAGAACTATTGGAGGCACCAATCACGCTCACAACAACAAAGAACCCAGTCGCAATTCCAGACGGCACACCAAAAGTTACATTGAAAAATGTAACTTTGGCCTACGGAGACAATACGGTTCTACACGACCTATCGTTGGTCGCAGAGCCTGGCAAAACGACCGCTCTTGTTGGCGCTTCAGGTGCTGGAAAATCGACAATCTTTAATCTGCTGACCCGTCTTGTGGACCCACTGACAGGGTCCATCGAGATCAGTGGCGTTCCCACGCCTGATATAGCTTTGAACGATTTGCGTGGTCTTTTCTCTGTCGTGACACAGGAAGCGTTGCTGTTTGACGAAACCCTGCGCGAAAATATCCTGCTGGGTCGTACGGATGTAACCGACGAGCAGCTTAAAGGCGTTCTAGATGCAGCGCACGTATCAGACTTCCTTGAAAACCTTCCCGAAGGCTTGGATACTAAAGTTGGGCCGCGTGGTTCCGCCCTTTCAGGTGGCCAGCGCCAACGCGTTGTCATCGCGCGTGCCCTACTGAGAGATACGCCAATCCTATTGCTGGACGAGGCAACTTCAGCACTGGATGCCCAATCTGAAAACGTGGTCCAAGAGGCATTGGACAAACTGTCGGCTGGTCGCACTACGATCGTGATTGCGCACCGCTTGTCCACTATTCGTGGTGCCGACAAAATCGTGGTCATGGATCGCGGTCGCGTCATGGATCAGGGCACGCATGATGAATTGCTGAAACGCGGCGGCATCTACGCCGACTTGTATCGCCTGCAATTCCGTGACGGAAAACAGGTTAGCGATGTCCCCAAGCTGTCAAAGTTTGGGCGTTCAACCGATACTGTTCCTGTTGTCCGCCAAGGCATCTTGGAGCGGATGAAATTTAAGTTCTTCGGTTAACGACGATAGCGCTCAGCCAAGACTTCAGGATCAGCACCTGAAAAATACTGCAGCAATGTGATTAGGTTACGGCCACCGCGTTTCAGCCAACCTTGTTTCTGGTATTTCACCGCGCTTGTTATTGCGGTGGCATCAATACGGCGCAACTTGCCTTTCAGCGCTCGCGACAACGCGACATCTTCCATTAGGGGGATGTCACGGTAACCACCGACAACATCATATAGTGTGCGTGATACAAGCAACCCTTGATCACCGTATGGAAGCCCCAAGTGGCTGCGCAAATTAGCCCAGAACGCAACAAACTTCCCTTTAACGCCGCCACCATCAAACTGTAGGCTGAACCAACCAGCATCGCCAGTTTGTAGGTGCTGGACCGCAGCATTGCCCCAACCCTCACTCAAAACAGTGTCCGCATGTAATACCAGTAACCATTCGCCTTTGGCCGCGCCACATCCCCGCTGTAGTTGCCCACCACGCGAAGGCGCGCCGCTCACCACTTCGGCTCCCCAATCTTTGGCAATCTCAAGGGTCTGATCCGTTGATCCCGCGTCAGACACAATCACCTCACGGATCAATCCAGCGTCCAAGGCTTTCATCAAACAAGACAGGGTATGATGTAGCCCAATGCCTGCATTCAGTGTTGGCACTATAACAGAAATCGGTGCACGCATGTCTCAGCCCTTTTGAAGTCACAACAAGGTGCTATATGACACTAAGAACCTCAAGAGGAAGCAACGAATGACCCCCACTGCACCTACACGCCGCATTTTACGCCTAAGCGGAAAAGACACGCGCGATTTCTTGCAAGGGTTGGTCACAAATGATGTTGGCAAAGTGGACAATGGTTTGGTCTATGCCGCCATTCTGACGCCTCAAGGCAAGTATCTGGCAGACTTCTTTCTGCTGGCTGATGGCCACGATATCCTGATGGACACGGACGCGGCCCAGACGGATGCATTGGTGCAGCGACTGACAATGTACAAACTGCGCGCCGACGTACAAATTGCCCTAACAGATCTCCACGTACACCGTGGTTTATCTGACCTTCCTAAGGATGGCTACATCGACCCGCGCACGTCTGATCTGGGATGGCGCGCCTATCGAAGTGATGAGCCAACCGGCACAGATGTCGACTGGAGCGCCCTTCGGGTCCAACATACCATTCCGGCCAGTGGGATAGACCTCACTCCTGATACTTTCATCCTTGAAGCAGGCTTTGAGCGTCTCAACGGCGTTGATTTTCGCAAAGGCTGTTATGTAGGCCAAGAAGTGACCGCGCGGATGAAACACAAAACGGAACTGCGCAAAGGATTGGCGCAGGTCAAAATAACGGGCCCTGCTGAAAGTGGCACGCCCATTAGCGCGAATGACAAGGCTGCGGGCACATTACTAAGCCGCGCGGGCGATGTCGCCATTGCTTACCTGCGTTTTGATCGCGCCACAGGGCCAATGCAGGCTGGTGAAGCCAAAATAACGTGGGACGGCCAAAAGTAGGCCATTCTCCTTCCCTCCAAACGAAAAAGACCCTCCTAAAAAGAAGGGTCTTTTGAATTTAAAGAATATCGTTCAGGCCAATTAGGCGCGTTCGGAATATTCCATCGTGTCTGTGTTCACGACGATGTCTTCGTCTGGGCCAACAAACGGTGGCACCATAACTTTTACGCCATTTTCAAGAATAGCTGGTTTGAACGAATTCGCGGCTGTCTGGCCTTTAACAACTGGCTCAGTTTCCGCGATTTTGCAGATTACCTTTTGCGGCAAACGTGCGTTCAAAGCTTCGGTATCGTGGAACTCAACAACGATGGTCATACCATCTTGAAGGAACGGACGGGTTTCACCCAGCAATTCGGCTGGCAATTGAACTTGCTCGTAGGTTTCCATGTCCATCACTGTCAAAAGACCATCGTCTTCAAACAAGAACTGTTGGTCCTTTTGCTCAAGGCGCACCTTTTCTACTTTGTCGGCGCTGCGAAAGCGCTCGTTCAACTTAGAACCGTTGCGAAGATTGCGCAGCTCAACCTGTGCAAATGCGCCACCTTTTCCGGGTTTTACGTGGTCCACTTTGACCGCAGCCCAAAGGCTGTCGTTGTGTTCCAGTACATTTCCTGGGCGAATTTCGTTTCCGTTAATTTTAGGCATATGAGTCAAAACCACGTCAAAAGGTTGATGGAAAGTTGTTCGTCCCTATATCTAGTTGGCTTGTCCACTGCAAGACAACGATATTTCAGAGGGCCCATCACTAGGTATGCACAATTTGCATAGAAGCTATGCAAAATCAGCCTATCCGAATCGAGTCAATTAGGTCATAAGAGGCCTTACGCCAAGAAGACAAGAGCAAGAATAATTGAAAGGACGACGGATGAAAGACTTCGTTGACGGCACTGCCTTTAATAACGAACAAGGTAATCGTGCACGCAAACTATTCGCAGCTGTCGTACTGGCTGCACTGGATGACGCAATTGCTGACGACAAGAAGTATGGCAATGGTCCAGAACAAATCGCTCGTTGGGCACGCTCTCGCGATGGTCGCGAAGTGCTTAGCTGCGCAGGTATTGACCCGAACGAACGGGTTGTAACTGGTCTTATGGACTTTGTTGGCAAAGGTGTACGGACGTCTGTAGCCCTGTCACGCGAAGAAAGCGAACGTCGTAACGCAGCCCAACAGGCTGAAGCGGCATAATAATTTGATTTAACTGCCATGATCGATTTTGAAAAACGCGCCCTCTGTTCGGGCGCGTTTTTCATTTGTAGAACCAGAATTTTGCCGATTGTTCATTGCTGGAAGATGAACAGCCACTGACGCACGATCCACAATTCGGCCAGCACCATCGGAATGCACAAGCCCATCACCCACCAAGGTGCTTTGCGCAACCACAGCATCACAAATGCAATAAGGGCCAGAACCCCCTCAATTGGGGCAACCCAGCGTGCCCCATGGTTTATGTCCCAATAACTCAGGGGACTTTCGAACACCCACCACGAAGCTGGCCAAAAATGGGCACGTCCATCATCGTGATGTAGTGGAAAATCCAACGCCAAATGCAGAAGCGCGGCACACGTAAGTGCAATTGCCCATTGGCTGCGCCACCAAATAGCCAGCGCCAAAAGCCCTAGCCAAATAAAGAACGAGTTGTCGATCGCGAAAACCATCTGCCAGCCATCTGAAAAATACAGCTCACCGAAAACGGTCTCTGGTGGGATTTTCAACAAAATCAATGAAACACCGGCCATCATATACAACGATAGATCGGGCAGCATCGCGCCGATCAAAGCCGAGCCTAGAATGCGCGAGGTAGCGGGCCGTCCAAAAACAGCTGCGCCAATCAATAAATGAGCTGGTGTATTCATGACTTTCCCCAATGATTGCCTAGCTTAGGCAGTCAAAATCGGCAAAGTCCATCTGATTTTCACAAGTTTATTCGAGTTCTTGCGCTGCAAGGGCACGGTGGATTTCACGGCGTACCAATTTGCGAACATTGCGTGTGATGCGTTCGCCCAAAGCGCCCTGCAATTCTTCGCGTACGATTTCGCTCACGATATCGCGCAAAGCGTCCTCATCCAAAAGCTCATCTGCAGATTGAGAAAATGCAGCTTGCTGCGGTTCAACATCAACCTCAACAGTTTCCGCGTTGTCCCCCTCAGCGTTATCCGCATCATTATCAGATCCAACGTCTTCCCATTTCATGGATGGTGCCTCTGTTCCCGAGTAATCGCTGCTGCCGGTGTCGTCTGGTTCCCATTGGTCGTCGGTCTTGCCAATAACTGCCTCAAGAGCGGCAATTTTTGACGTCAAAGATTCGGATTGGTCTGCGAAAAACGCAGCTTCGGCCTCATGATCAGGTATGTCTGCCTCGGCTATCTCTTCAAAAGGGGCGTCCATTTCTGGTTCAGCATGATTAACAACAGATTCTAGTACAAACGGCTCTGCTGCGGGCGCCTCTGACACATCATGCGTTTCTTCTTGCGGTTGCTCATCATGATCTTGAACGGCCTCCGCCTGCTCTGGTTCATACACATCGGATGTAGCGTCACTATTATTTTCAGATCTGTCGGCTAAATTCGCATCCTGATCCTCAGGACCCGCGCCAAATTCAGACCATGCTTGGATTGTAGGTTCTACCACAGCTTCATCTTCGTCTTGATCGTCTTCAACACGCAAAGCAGGCGTTAAAACCAGGCGATCCGGAGATAACTTTACTGGTGTCGCCGTTTTCATAGACGGACGGTTATCGTCCGAAACCAACCGGCGGATAGAAGACAATACGTCTTCGACTTCTACATTCGTTACTGGGTCTGACATTTTTTATACCACTCTTGCCTAACGCGACGATACATCGGGTCAGAGATTCGGACAACAGCCCACTAAAGTAGGAACTAGATTAAATTCAGCCGTAAAAACGCAGACTTACAGGTTGAAGCCATTTGCCTTCGCAAAGCCATCCAATACTGGGGCACCAGCATTAAAAGACATGCGCCAGTTCATCTTGCCATCAATCTTGTGACCAAGGCGAACCTCACCAAGAGCTCCAGACATGAAGATACCGGCTATGCGGCCACCTTCTTTCAATTGGCCCAACACGGTCGCGGGAATTTCTTCAACGCCGCCTTGGATTAAGATAACATCATACGGGCCATGCTGTGTCGCGCCTGCCGAAAGCGAATCTGTGTGAAGAATCACATTGTCCATGCCAGCCGCGCTTAGCGCTTCTTGGGCCTCTGCAACCATCACTTCATCTTCTTCGACAGCGACAACCGCTTCCGCCATATGTGCCACAACAGCCGATGAATACCCGAATCCAGTACCGATATCCAAAACCAACTCGTTGTTTTGGATATTCAAAGCGTCCAACATTTTGGCCAGCGTACGTGGCTCCAAAACCACACGGGCAGCGCCCAATGGCAGGTTTTCACCCATATATGCGGCTTCTCTTTGTGCTGCAGGCACAAAGTCCTCGCGCGCAACTGATAACATCGCATCGATGATTGGGAATTTAGTCACATCTGAAGGGCGAACCTGTGTGTCGACCATCATTGTGCGGCGCATCGCAAAGTCTGTCATCTGCTGAACTCGTTCGTAAATTTCTATTTGAGTCCTGATGTGCCACATCTAATGAGGCGCGGCAATGTTAGCTTGATGCAAATTGAACAGAGGAGGCCTTGCAGGCGCAAATCAATTGAGCTAATCCCTCTCACACTACCTTGGCGGCGAGTTGGTAGAGTGGTTATGCAGCGGATTGCAAATCCGTGTACACGAGTTCGATTCTCGTACTCGCCTCCAATCTTTTCAATGACTTGTGTCATTTTCTTTCTCCCTCTGCTCATTTTTTGAAACAAGCGTTGAAACATTCACGTTTCGGTCTTGTTCTGTTCAAAGCGATTTCTTGCGTCTTGCGCCCGTGTCGCCAGTTCCCGCTGTCGGACCATTCCTCCGTATTTCTTTAACATTTCCACGCCAGAGTGGCCGGTGACGGCCCGAACCATCTCGTCGTCGCACCCAGACTGATAAAGCTCGATGGTCGCGTTCTTACGCAGTCCGTGCGTGACGTAGTTGGCGGCGTCAGGGTGCTCCATCTTTGCCTTAACCTTGCGCATTTCTTCCGCAACGGTGCGGTAACTTACTGGGCGTCCATCCTTGTCGGTTATTACCGTCAGCCCTTTTCTCTCTACCGTTTCCAAAAAGGCTTCGAGTCGGTCTGTCAGTGGTATCCACAACGGTTTATCAGTCTTGCCCTGCGTGAAGTCATAGGCCCCCCCTTTGATATGGCTCCATCGTATCTTGAGGACATCGCCAATCCGCTGCCCTGTGCCAAGGCAAAGTTCGTAAACCAAACAAGCACGAGGGGTCGCGACTTTCTCAAATTCATCTCGCACATCGTCTGGCCAAGGCTCCCACCCCTCACTTTGCTGCTTAAACAACGGGATGCCCCTTGCAGGGTTGCCATGCTCTTTCTTGAGAAACCCAATGAGACGGGCGTGGTTCATTAGGACCACCATCACTTGTACAAGGTAGTTGGCTTGCCGCCAGCGTTCCCCATTCGCGCGATGCAATTCGTAAATGTGGTGTGTTTCGATTTTTTGAGGGTCCTTCTCTCCCCAGATCACACGGATATGGCTGATATATTTACGATAATCGGCCTGCGTCCGAGGCTTCAGCTTCTTGTATGCATCACTTTCAAAGTAGCTAAGGATAAGAGCCTCGAAGTTACGTTTGACCGCAATGGGATCGCGCCCCTTAAGCAGCCGATTATAGTGGTCCCAAAACTCCGGCGTTCCCAAATCTTCGTTTATCATGGCAGATTGCCCACGCGATCGACGAATGAACCGCAGATATCCGCGATCTTCATAGACATACTTCGGCAGGCTTTTTCGGGTCACTCACCCATCCTCAAATCGCTTGCAAGGAAATCATCCGGCCCAGATGGGTCGATCATTGCTGCATCGACAGTAACGCTGCCATCTGGCCTGATTTCAAATTTTGCTCTGACCCAGCCCGCTGCCCTTGCTTCCCGCAAGAGCGTTGTAACAACCAGCTTTGCCTTAGATTGTGCACTTGGTTTGGTCATGCTCGCACCTCATTCTGGTTGGATGCCAATTTATCCCCATGCTTGCGGTGCTTTGCCACTGCACGAATCTGCCTCTCACGCCTCATGCCCTATCCTCCCCGTTTAATTGGTAAGTTTCGACCATATTTTGTGAAAGAAACTCCTGCACGGCTTCCTCCGGCACAAAAAATTGTCGCCCAATACGGACATGTCGAAGCTTCTTGGACGAAAAAAGCCTCCGCACACGACGCACGGACAGGCCGAGACATTGAGCAACATCTTTGGTTTCCAACATAGCTTCGCTCATGGCTTCCCTTTCATTGCGGCAATGTTATACGTTTTGAGTCACTTGTGACCTTAAAGGTAATTAAATGTCCACATACGGACAATAATGACAACATATGGACCTCAACATCAGCTATGTCTAGTGAAAATACAAATATCGGCATGCGCCTGAAGGAAATCAGAGCGAAAACTGGATTGAACCAGCAAGAATTTGCTGAAACGATTGACGTGTCATATCGCTCTTATCGAGGCTACGAGAGCGGCGAGCGTGAACTCCCAACATCAATTCTGATCAAACTACACAGGCTCATGAACGAGGAGCCTCTATGGGTTCTCACTGGTAAGCAAATTTTGCTTGGTGAGCCTGAATTAGACATTGTGGAAAAAGCGCTGCTTGCAGGTCTTGAGACCGTTCCGGTAACGCTAATTGAGACAAATCCTGAAAAAGCAGCAGCCTTCTTGAAATTGCTCGTTAAACTCAGCCTCAAACAGGGCGATAGTTTGACCCAAATTGATGCTCAAGAAATAGCAGAGCAGAGCCTAAAGGAATGACAATGACACCCATTTCAATCAAAATACACCACAACGATGACGCCACTACATTCGAGTTAGTGCAAAAGATGCACAGGCAGGCCAAAGGCGCGTTTCTTTTAAGTGTTACTGTGATGACCTGCGCCACCATTGCCGTCGTGTGGACCGCAGGAAATTTAGAGAAACAATTATTGAGTCTCGGTGCTTTTACAGTTGCGGTTCTTACAGCCCACCACCTGAGAAAAATCAAACTCAATTGCCAAGAATTGATTTGTCGACTTGCAGCACAAACACAGTAACAAACATTTCCACTTTTAACGGGATTGGCCGCCAACAAGCTCAATTAGAAAAGCTGAAAAATGAACCTTTTTAACAACAAAACCTTGGCTCGGCACACGCCGCATGTGCCGCCCGCGCCCGAAACCCACCTGAAGGCACTGACCGATTGGGCCGCGCTCATTTCGTCGGGCAACATCAGAAAGATCAAGGAAACTGCCCTCTCCGCTGATTTCAAAACCAAGATTGTCGAGGCGGTCCTTGGCTACACCTCCCCAGTCGGCAACAACGATTACACCGTCGAAAGCGAGCAAACGATCCTGAAAGGATCAGTTGATCTGGCCCTCGGTCATTTCTCACACGGCAAGGTCAACATTATCGCCCCGTTCGAACTGAAGGGTGCCAAAACCAAAGACCTTGATGCAATCATGCCAGGGCGCAACAAAACCCCCGTTCAGCAGGCTTGGGAATATGCGACCAACAACGTCGGCACAAAATGGGTGCTGGTCTCCAACTACCTCGAAATTCGTCTGTATGGCTTTGGGGAAGGCACTCAGGCTTATGAACACTTCGACATGGCCCGCCTGCACGAACCGCAGGAATACGCGCGTTTCATGCTGCTACTCAGCGCGGAAAACCTGCTCGGCGGCAAAACCGCTGACCTGCTCAAGGAAAGCCGCCGCGAAGACAAAGACATCACCGATGCGCTCTATGCCGACTACAAGGCGCTGCGCTCGACCTTGATCGACGGGATACGCAATACAACGCCCAACATCGACCCGCTCGACTGCATCGCCACCGCGCAAACCGTGCTTGACCGCGTCCTGTTCATTGCCTTTGCCGAAGACACTGGCCTGCTGCCCAAGAACATTCTTGAGCAAGCCTTTGAGAGCGAAGACAAATTCAACCCTCGCCCCGTCTGGGACAATTTCAAAGGCCTGTTCGCCGCCATCGACAAGGGCAGCGACGGCCTCGGCGTTCCCAAGTACAACGGCGGGCTGTTCGCCCCCGATGCCGCCATTGATGCACTGACACTGGCAGACGAGGTTTGCGAGCGGTTCAAAAAGATTGGCGACTACGACTTTGCCTCCGAAATCTCGGTCACCGTTCTGGGCCATATCTTCGAACAATCCATCGCGGACGTTGAACGCCTGCAAGCCATCGCGCGGGGCGAAGAAGTCGAAGACGAAAAGGCCAAAGGCACCTCTGGGCGGCGTAAACGCGACGGCGTGGTCTATACCCCTGACTACATCGCCCGCTTTATCGTCGAACAAACCGTCGGCACTCATATCGGCGAGATATTTGACACCACCGTCCAAGGTTTCGCCAAAAAGGGCGCAGACGTTACCGACTATGAGAACATTCCTTGGAAACGCAAATCGGCCGAGCTTGAGGCGTGGCGCGCCTATCGTGACAGCCTGACAAAACTGCGCATCGTTGATCCAGCCTGCGGGTCTGGCGTGTTCTTGGTGATGGCCTTTGATTTCCTGAAGGCCGAGCTGAACAGGGTCAACGACAAGGTCAACGAGCTTGAGGGCAAGGATCAGCCCGACTTTTTCGACCCCGACAGTGAAATTTTGACGAACAACCTTTTCGGCGTCGATGTGAACTCGGAAAGCGTCGAAATTGCAAAACTCTCCCTTTGGATCAAGACCGCGCGGCGCGGCAAGGTACTGGACAGTTTGAATGACAATATCATGGTCGGCGATAGCCTGATCGAGGACTCCAACTTTGCTTATCTAAGCCATCCATTCACATGGCAAACCGCTTTCCCCGACATCTTCGCCGATGGAGGTTTTGATATCGTGCTGGGCAACCCGCCCTATGTGCGCATGGAATTTCTCAAGGCGATGAAACCTTACCTTGAAAAGCGGTTCGCGGTCGTTTCCGACAGGGCTGACCTTTACGCATACTTCTTTGAACGTGGTCTCAAGCTGCTGAAAGTCGGCGGGCGCATGGGCTATATTTCGTCCGCGACCTTCTTCAAAACCGGATCGGGCAAGCCGCTGCGCGAATTCCTGCTGCGAGAGGCGACGTTGGAGACCATCGTTGATTTTGGTGATCTGCAAGTCTTCGAAGGTGTCACAACCTACCCCGCCATTTTAACCATGAAGCACTGTGCACCCGCCAAGGGCCATGAGCTACAATTCTGGAACGTGGAGGACCTGCCCGCTTCCAACTTTCGCGCCACATATCGCGCACTGGCTGGCCCCTATCCGCAATCGGCCTTGACCGCAGGGTCATGGGAACTCGAAAGCCCCGCGCTACGCACCCTGCGCGCCAAGATACGCAAGGGCAGGAAAACCCTGAAAGAGGTCTATGGATCGCCCTTGTATGGCATCAAGACAGGCCTGAACGCCGCCTTTGTCATTGATACCGCAACCAAAGAAAGGCTCTGCGCTGAAGACCCGAATTCGACGGACCTGTTGAAACCGTTTTTTGAGGGAAAAGACCTAAAACGCTGGCGCGCCGAGCCGCGTGGGCTGTGGATAATCTACATCCCAAAAAATCGCGTGGAAATCGACGACTACCCCGCAATTCGGGATTGGTTGTTGCCGTTTAAGGACAAGCTGGAAAAACGCGCCACAAAGCAGGAATGGTTTGAGTTGCAACAGCCTCAAGAGGCGTGTTTGGCCCATTTCTCTGGTTCAAAGATTGTATATGGAGAGTTTTCTCCCGAAAATTTGTTCAGCGTTGATACTGGGAATTTTATTAACAATAAGTGCTACTTTATTCTAGAAACGTCACCTTGGCTCTTAGCGTTGTTAAACTCCAAAATATTCTGGCTTTGCGTCACTGGAGAAAGTGTTTCTGTTCGTGGTGGTTTCTACCAAATGCACTCACAATTTGTTGAACGCGCACCGATTCCTTCGGCGACAGCACCCCAAAAAGCCGCGCTCGCAACCCTCGCAGAAGCTGCTCAAACCCAGGCAGAATCCCGCTACGCCCTGCAAAACGGGTTGCGTCACCGCATCCCCGATCTCTGCCCGCCCGAAAACGATCCAAAACTTACGACTAGACTCAAGGAATGGTGGTTGTTCCCAGACTTCGCGGCCTTCCGCGCCGAGGTCAAAAAACGCTTCAAGACCGATATCCCCCTGTCCGAGCGCAACGACTGGGAGGCATGGATCAAGCGTGACAAAGCCGAAATCCTTCGCCTCAGCGCCGAGATCGCTAAATGTGAGGCCGAAATCAACAAACAGGTCTATGCCCTGTTTGGCCTGACCGATGCGGAGATCAAATTGCTCGAGTCCAATATATGACACGGCATCTTGTGGCCGCGAATGGAACACTGACCGACACAAACGGTGTGGCTGTGGTCACTCAGGTGATTGAAAACACCCGCCTGCATGTCGCCCACCTCGCGCCCCATATCCTCACGGTCACTTTACCAAGGGGCGACCGTGTAAACATCCTTGTGGAGTATTCCTGCCACTGCTGGACGGAAAAATTTGATGCAGCGGTCCACGCGGGCCAGATGAAGATTATGGACGGGGCCTGCCCCCGTGCATTTTGTCCGCAACGGTTTGCGGCTTCAATTGATCTCGCTGCACTATTGAACACCCTGCCCCAGAACCGGCTGTACCTGACGCTGTCAGATCGGAACTATGGCACCTATAATGCCACTATGATGCGACCTGATGGAACGGCATACACTGCATTTTTTACGCTTCAAGCCGACAAAGGTCGATTCGACGATATTCGCCACAAACTGCGCCTTTTCGTTGAAAGTGCCTATCACCGCCCACAACCTGAAGAAGGGCAAAATGTGAATTTCCCTGTGATCGTTGGACAGGTTCTCAAAGGTAAAAAAGTCAAACATTTCAGGCGCTAAAACGACCGAAGGAGCCGCCTTTGCAGGCAACTCCTTGGTTATCTCGACGCTCTCTTCGGCCTAAGCCTTATCCACTATTCCAGTTGGACAACTTGCGTTGCGGAAGGAACCTCACAGTCGATCAGGTGTCCTTATGAAGGAAGAGATAGCCATAAACAGGTTACGAGTCAATTAATACAAGTCTGTGGACCACGGAAAACCTCTCCTCAATGCACTACTTCTTCCTCTTTAACGCCCTCTGTGCGTAGGTAAAAAATGTCGCGTGCGCATTCCATTATTGTTGAGCAGCCGTTTTACTTAAGTTTGAGCACCCAATCCATTCTACATTAAACGCTCAACATAGCATTGACCAGAAGCGCGTAGACCTCAAGTATCGCAGCGGTTCTGACCAATGCGGGGAGGTAGTTACCCGATAGAATGCTCTTGGCTCAGCAGGCCTCACCTAAAGATTGCACATGAGCGGACACTTCACCTATGGTTGTGATAGATTACCTTTCGAAGGATTTGATTTGCCCCGTTTTTCCCAAGTTTATTCGCTATCCAATTCACAGTCGCAACTAGATTTCGTAGACATAGAGTTAACTCGCGATGTACCGCTTTACCTCGATCCCTATGCCATACAGCTCAAATCTGATGACTGGTCCGACCTCTGCATGGGGCAAATCAGATCATTCTTCACTGAAGTTCTTAATGCTTTACGAGAGGGTAATGCCGCGCGTGCCACTCATTTACTCAGCAATCTGCATGAGCCAAATGAGACTAGGTTTGGTGTATCGCAAGGAAGGCCACGAGGCCGCGCAATTGGAGAGCAGAAGGCTAGAAGTCTTGCAAACTCAATTATTAACAGCCGTGCCTTCGAAACAGGCGTGTTAGCAGATGTCGCAGAGGCCGAACTTTTCATCAAATATATCGGACCTGATACGATTTCAGACCTGACCACTAACGTACTTCGTCAACAACTCGCCGACTATACTGTCCAGCAATGCGAGCTCTATGATATTGGAACACAACCGACGAACAGCCTAGGCCCGATATGGAATGCACAAACGCGTGACTGGCAGTCCGTTACCTTGAACCTGCCCACATACGATGGGACGCCAATTTTGCTGGTTCCAAAACTATCGGTGAGGCACCATTTGGCCCTCAACAGTCAAGAATTCTACACGCACCATATGCTTGAGTATCTGAAAGCGGAGTATCATCAAGCGGGCGGTGCACTTGTGAAATCCTACAAGGACGGCACAACATATGTGACCAAAGAATCTGTGAAGGACATCCACCCCTTCATCAAAAACGATCTTGCACAATTCGTTCTTGATCACCCTGAAGTCTTGGAATTTTATAAGAACTTGAAAGGCGCAGAAGGCCCACTTTCAAATGAAGATTTTGCGAGAGTTGTCGCTCAAAGTAACTTTGATGAACGAGTATTTGCAAGAACGCTGATCGAACTTTTAACGGCAATGCCGTTGGGTCATGAGGCAGCGACTAGATATCACAATCTAACTTTGGGTATTTGCTCATTTCTATTCTATCCGGGTCTTAGTTGCCCGCTGAAAGAGGCTGAGATACACCAAGGAAGGAAGAGGATTGACATCAAGTTTACGAATACTGCCACGAGAGGCTTTTTCTTTGAAATGATGAATAGCCCAGCGGCACGAGCAAACAGTGTATTTGTAGAATGCAAAAATTACTCGAAGGAAATTGCCAACCCTGAACTTGATCAACTTGGAGGGCGTTTCGCTCCAAATAGAGGAAAACTGGGGCTATTGCTGTGCAGAAACATGGATGACCGCGCGAGATTCATTGCACGCTGCCGCGATACTGCTGGTGACGATAGGGGCTTCATCATTGTATTGGAAGACAGCGATCTTATCGAATATCTTGAACTCGTCGAAAATGGAGTTCGAGATGCAATCAACGGCAGATTGCGCGGTCGGTATGAAGAACTTGTTAATTAGTTCATCAAGCCCGATGAAGATGGAAGCCCGGCGCATCAATAAATTCCAATTGCAGGATAGGATATGCTTCGGCTTAGTGATTGATTATGTGACCCCTGCGCTAACCCACTGCGGGGACACGTTATAAACGAAAAATTTGCCCCACTTCAATCTCCTTTGCATCGATGCCCAGTTCCTTAACAATATAACCTGCATCACCCCAACGCTGGATGTTGCGCAAATATCGGTTGCCATCATCATCTTCAAACAAGCACCGGACGTTGACATAGTCGCCCCACACGCCAGCAATGGCCGTCACGGCGATACCAGACGGCAAGCAGTCAACTTTCTGATAGTCCCGATAGTCGATGCCAATATCGCGGGCCTGTGCAAAGCTCATCGTGTAATTCTCGTGGTCTAAACGCATTTTCTGTCCTTTCAGTTATAGTCCATAGCCATGGCTGTGATCCGCTTCTCGTTCGCGGGCGTTGTCTAAGTCTCGTTCAACTGCCTCTCGGCGGCTTTCACTAATTTCAAGCTCGTCTCTAGTTGCGTGCGCAGCGTCCCGTAACTCGATCCCTCGCTCAACAAGCCGTTCAACGCATCCACGGACGCCGTTTGCGATTGAATGAGCACTGACACGCAGGCGGCCAATCCATCCATCTGGCTCTGCATCCCGTTCGTCGAGCGCTCCTCTAACCCGCTCAATTCCGCGGCTGAGGTTTCGCAGGCCGTCACCAACCGCTCCACGCAGGCGAGCAAGTCGCGCTCCAAGGCTGTTAGGGGTGTCGTCATCTAGTTCTCCTCGATCTTGATGCATGTCACTGATCTCCCGCCCAGCGTGCAGGTCCTCAGGCGCGTCTTGGTCGGGTCCAGCACCAGCCATGTCCCGTCCTCCCTGTCGATCCGCGTCAGGCCCAATTCTGTCAGCTCCGAGCGCGTCATTTGAACCGTCCAAAGCCAGCTCGCGGCCATGATCAAGGCGATGCCCGTCATGACCATCCCCGTAATTATCCACGGTGAAAACCGCATCCAAGTCCTGATCTGTTCGATCCGTTCCTCGAACAAGTTCCTGTTGTGAAACAGAAAATGCGCCGTATCGTTCTGCATTGTATCCCGCGCGTCGTTCAACATGGTCTGCGAGGTCTGCACGAAGGCGTTCATGTGAGACGCCATCAAGTCTTCTTGTTCGGTTTGCATCTGCGCCAGCTTCATACTCAGCCGCGATTTCTGCATGTCGAGTTGTGGACCAGTTTTCATGAGTGAGAACGCCTTCAAGTTTGAACGGTTTTGAAAATTCAGGATCGCGAACGCTGATCGATTTTGCAGATTGGCGCGTGACCTCGAATCCTGTGTCTTCAAAGAAGGCCACCATGGATGCGCGGTCGGTGATCAGGCCCGCGTCGATCTGGTCATAGAGCGCCCCAACGATGACCTGTCGGGCCTCGGCGCGTTCAGCACTTTCACGCACAAGCTTGAAGTCACGCGCAAGGTCAGGTTCCATCGGGTCGGCCCAACCGTGAGTTTTGTTCAACACGTCGCGCAAAGTGCCGAACGCCGCCTCATGCCCCGGCGGTGCGATGTTCAACGCCCTGCCCGTCGCCAGCTCCAAACGTGGCGTGCAAAAGTGCAGCTCGACATTGCCTTCGTGCACATGACGCACCCAAAGGCAGTCGTATTGATCCGCATCAAGCCCCGCAAAGGCCAGAGCCTCAAATAGCTCAATGGCCTCTTGCTGGGCATCTTCGCTGGGCTGATCACTGTCTGCAAAGCTGACCACGCCAGCCGTGTAGCTCCACTTGTTTGCGCTAGCGTCGATCAAACCCCGCGTCCGGTCGGGATTGCCGTGCAGCACTTCGGGCAGTGGGTCGCGAACTTTGGTCAGCGGCGTGCCGTCATCATCGCGGATCAGATTGCGGTTTTCGTCGTAGGCCAAAACCTCGCGGGCGGTCAGGTAGTCAACGGGGGCCGCACCGCCGCCCGTGCCAGACGAAAAGAACGAGATGATGATCATTGCTGGCCCTCGCTGTGCTGGCCGATGATCTGCGCAAGCTGACGCTCGATTGAAACAAGCCGCACGCTGACCTTGAGGGCGTCAATGTTGCTCGCGCGGCCAGATTTGACGGCCCCGTTAATCCAGCGGGACAGTTGGTTGAGATTGCCGCCGACACGGGCAACGGCCAAGGTCAGCGACGGGTCAACACGCGGCACAGGCTTACGCCGCCGCGCTTGGACCAGCCCCAAGGCCTCACGCATCAGCGTGGCATTGGGCAGTCCAGCCGCGTCCGCATTGGCGACAAGCGCGGCCTTCTCCGCAACGGTGCATCGAAAGATCACAGTTTCGGAAAGGCCTTCTTTGACGCGCTCTTCGCGCGTCTGGTTGGGGTTTGAAGGGGAGGCACGCCGCCCCTCACAAGTCCCGCCGATGTAATCGGTGGGTAACCTTGCTGTTTGCTCTGTGGTCGGATCGGTTGCGGTCATGTTCTGAGGCCAGCAGCTTGGATTTGTGCCTGCGACACCAACTTTGAGGCGAGTAACGCTGTGACCTGTGGGGCCGTGATGTGTTTGCACATTGGACTGCGGTCACTGATCCAGCGGGCCAGCCGCGCATGGTGATCGGCCTCCAACGCTGCCGATTTTTCTCGGTTTTCTGCCTGCCTCTCAACATCGGCCTGCCAGCGCCGTGACTGAAACCAGTTGTCGGAAAAGCAAACCTTGGAACGGGTAAAACCTGCGCTGTCGGTGGCGTAGACTTGGACCGCTTGCCGCAAGTCCTCCGGTCTGATCCCCTCCTTCATGGCCTCTTCGATCTGGGCAAGGCAGGCCGCTTTGCCGCGTAATCGGTCGGGTGGATATGCTTCCAAAACATTCTCAGCCTCCACCGCCTCGCGCTCGCGCGAAGGAGGTTCTTTCTTAGGTTCAATGGTAAGGTTCCTGTCGCGTTTTGAGACTACCCCCGTCTCACCCTTGAGACTTTTCCCCCGCGTTTTTGAGACGTTTCCCCGCGTCTCATTTTGAGACTCAACCCCATTGGGACCGCCGCCGCCGCCCTTCGGGCGGGCGCTTGGGCCAAGGGTGATATCAAGGTGCAATTCATATTGGTTGGACCCTCGCCCACCATCGCCATCCCCACGGGCATGGCGTGTGACAAGGCCGCATTGCTCCAACGTCGTCATGTGCCGAAACAGCGTTGCGCGGCCCATCTCACATTCATCCGCCAAACGCTGCGCGCTAGGATTGCACTGGCCCGTTTCTTTGTTGTGGAAGTCCGCCAGTTGGATCAGCACAATCTTGGCGGCTGGTTTCAGGCCTTTGACATTCGCAGCCCAGATCAACGCGATCCCGCTCACGACCTTACTCCCCAAACGACCTGCACAGGGTTCAAAGCGTTTGAAACATTCCCGTTAAGTTCACGGTTTGTCAGGGAGTGTTTTGAAACATAAAGCCCTAGAATTATTTGATAAAATGGCCGGATTGCAAATCCGTGTACACGAGTTCGATTCTCGTACTCGCCTCCAATAAAATCAATCACTTAAATGATTAATTACTCCAAAAACACACGAAAAATCTCATACACAATTCATACACAGTCCGTGGACAGTTTTCTTATTGATTCCTATTTCAAGTAATCATTGGCATCCTTTAGATTATGCAAGAAAATAAGCCCCACAAATGCAGAGTATATGCTTGATAAATCTGGATATACTTATTGGATGACAGAGAGTGACAGAAAGTGTGTACAATGAGTATTTCATTGTGCAAACACCTTACTGGGAATATTTTGTAAATAATGGATATGAACGAACACCAGCAGAACATTTTGGTGCTGATGCACATGCAGAGTGGGCTAGATTGATTTTAGAAAACATAAAAAAATGGGACACCTAGTGCCCCATTTTAATTTTATAGATTTGCTTTGAAATTAAAAGATATCTGCAAACTTTTGTAGATGTGACTTGCCTAAACGCTTGAAATTACCTGTACCATCATTAACCCAAACTGTGCCATCTACTGGTTGTGACCTATTCCCATCACACATGAAATCCATATTTCCATCATGGTTAATGTCAATTGTATAAAGACTGTAGCAATAGCCTTGCAAACCATGACCAGCCTCTGCTTTTGGGAACGTATCATAGTCAATCATTTCTGGACGAGGGTACTTTGCAGCAATTGTGTTACTAATAGTAAAGTTCCCCGCTCCATCATTTTTGAAAACAACGAAATATCCTCCTGTGTACTGATATCCGACAGCATTACCTACCAAGTCTAAGTCGCCATCATTATCGACATCCATTACGATTGCTTCTGGTATACTACAAAGAGGGATTTTAATGTCTGTTCTATGCTGTTGATAACCAACTGAGCCACCGTTGAATGTGTGCCCACGATTAATAGACCAGTTATTCGTGCCATTTCCGAACATTACACGCGGCGTACGCTGAGCCTTAGTTGCAGGGTATTTCCGTCTTTTATCTTCACCAAAATAGTTACTGCATTCGTATGTGCCTGCAGGAAAAGCTAACATGTCTTTGTGACCATCACCATTAAAGTCGCCTACTTTAACATTATTTCCGTGTTGATTGCCGCAACGCTTACTTTTCATTTTTCCCGTGCCATCGTTAATAAAACAACCGATTTCCCCATTATTGCCAATCCATTCAACATGAGCAAAAACAATGTCCATATCTCCATCATTATCTAAATCAGAAACCTCAGCGCGGTGAGAGAATTTGGTGAAACGCCCATTTTTTCTATCAATGCTATGACCACGAAGGTGTGTTTTGCTTGACTCTAAAAACGTACCATCAGGTTGAGACAAGAAGTAGTTATGAAACGCCTGATTATTAGCTCCATTACGAACTGCGGAAGCAACATAAACATCGTCTACTCCGTCACCGTTGAAATCTGCTACAACTGGCTGAACAGGCGCTGGTTGATGTGTTACTAGCTTACCCAAATTACCTGTTTGAATAATACGGTCAGTTAAGTTTTCTCCTTTGAAATTAAATTTCGCACCTCCCATCATGTATAGATTTGGAGTCGCATACCCCGTCTCCGGATCACCAGCTATCATCGCATAAGACATTGATTCGCCCACTTGCCAGCCCTTGCCTACATATGTGCCTCGGTCATCGAGTTCGCCACTCAGTTCCCATTGAGCAAAAGTTACGAAATAATCACGAACACCGTCATTATTGAAATCTCCCACCGCGTAAAAATTTGTTTCATCAGTATCATATGTGATTGCCCAAGTACGTTGGTCATCGTGATGAATTTTATCTGGTGCATTAGTCGTTGAGCGCAATGGCAGGATATATTTATTACCACGCATTTTTAAATCTGTGCCGTAGTGTTTGCCTGAAAATTGCGATGTGTGTGCATCTACTTGATATGAATCTAGCCCTGCCGCATCCATTGCCTCAGTCAAATCAGCAACTTCATTTGCATCAAGTTTACCGTCATATGACGAGCCATTGTCAGCATAGAACTTTTTTAAAGCACCACGTGTTTTACCACCGTAAGCACCATCAATAGGACCAGCATTGTAGCCGAGCTGATTAAGCATTCGTTGTGACTGAGCGACTGAGTTGGCAAGTGCTGGTGAAGATAACACGACAATAAACGGCAAGATAACAAAAATCTTTTTCAACATAAGGCGCTCCACATTGGGCAATGATTTATCTATTAATTATCAGAATGAAAATTAATAGATGTTACATCAAGAGCATTGGTTTCCGATAACTAGCGTCGCTTTCCAGCTAAAAGAAAAAATCTCATACACAAAAATATACACACTATATTTTATGCGAATTAATTTGTTGTTTTAATTGAAATCATATCACTGTCTACCAATTGCAAATCCGTGTACACGAGTTCGATTCTCGTACTCGCCTCCATCTCCTTTAGAACACTTAGACGCATTTCACTCAGCTTACAGATTCGCATTGTACAATCACGTTCTGCTGGCGTTCTTTACAGCTCTTGCCCAGAGCTCCAGAATCTTGTCGGTTTTGCCCGCCCAACCACAGCATACACTTTAACCATCCTGTACGCGCGCAGCAGATCCTCCCCGAAAATGCTGGCAAGCTGAGATGCCTATCGTTTGGTTCACACCATGCCATCACCTTTGATCAGTATCAGTCCTTGGCAATTCGATATTGCAGCGATCGACTGGCCCGTCCTCACTGTAATTGGCGTCTGGACGCAACCAATCGTGGAGTGGTTGGTAAGTGGCGTTAACTTTAAAGAGATTATTGGGGTATCGAAGAATTTTCCGGTCATTGCGAACAGCTAAAGCCAGCCCTCATAGCATTGAGGTCATCGGTACAATCAAAAAAACAATATATTTAAAACTCGCGCCCCAGCAGTCAGAGGAAACTAGGCCTCGTGAAAAACTATCTAAAACCGCAACAAAACTGTGAGCGAATAGCCTAAATTATGACCCGACGAAATTGAAGCAACGGTCCCGTTTAAGGCACATTTTAACGAGTGGTTGGAAGCCAGTACATTATTCCTCCTATGCGAATGAAATATCTACGCGACCAAAATCACCAAAATCAGCTGTGATGTCAGACTCAGACGGACATTCAACTGGGCGAATAAAGCTGCCCGACAGGATGACATGGCCCGGCTCGATGCTTTGACCATAGTGCGCCATACGACGGGCCAACCAAACAACGCTTTCAACAGGGTCATTTAGCACGCCTGCCCCCAAGCCGGTCTCTTCGACCTCATTGTTTCGCGATGTGATCGCTCCCACCCAACGCAGATCAAATGCATCCACCGCATGGCGTTGCGCCCCAAGCACGATTCCAGCATTTGCAGCATTATCGCTAATTGTGTCAAAGACCTTGCGGGTTTTACCCGTATCGGGATCGACACGAATAATCCGCGTGTCCAAGATTTCGATGGATGGCACCACGTAATCCGTCGCGGCCAAAACATCCTCGCGGGTCACGTCATCCCCCCCCAACGGAGCCTTGAGCACAAAAGCAATCTCGGCCTCGATCCGCGGTTGAATGAACCGGCCCTGAGGCACAGTGGCCCCAGTTTCGAACACCATGTCATCAAACAGTATCCCACTGTCGGGAATGTCGATGTTCAATGCATATTGCATCGCTTTGGATGTCAGACCTATCTTCCAACCCACCACGCGACGACCTTGCTCCAACTTGGCGCGATAAATCGCATTCTGGATCGCATAGGCGTCATCCATCCCCATGTCTGGGTGATCACGCGTGAGCAGGCCGATCTGTACGCCTGTGCGTTCGGCCTCTAACAGATTGGCGGCAGCACGGGTGTGGTCTTGCGGTGTCATACGGCTTCATCAGCAACGGTGTTGCGTAGCGTTCCGATACCATTCACTTCAACCTCAATTACATCACCGGGCTTGAGGTATTGTGGCGGATCCAGACGGGCACCAGACCCCGTAGGTGTGCCTGTGACGATGATGTCGCCAGGCTGAAGCGTCATGAAGGTAGAAATATACTCAATCTCGCGCCGGATCGGATGCATCATGCGCGACAGTACATCGTCTTGGCGCACTTCGCCGTTCACACGCGTAATGATGCGCGCATCATCGAGCTGGCTGGCGTTCTTGAACGGGACCAACCACGGGCCAATAGAGCCTGAATTGTCCCAGTTCTTGCCTTGGGTGACGTTAAATTTGGCATGGCGCACCCAGTCACGGATTGTTCCTTCGTTGCACAACGTAATTGCCGCGATGTGGTCATAGGCATCGGCTTGTGAAATGCGACGGCCGGTTTTTCCAATGACAATCGCAACTTCCCCCTCATAGTCCAAGGTTTCGTTTTCTGGTGGGCGGATAAGCGGGCGATTATGGCCTGTGAACCCACTGGCAAAACGTGGGAACAGTGACATATATTTCGGCTGCTCGGATCCGTCTTTATATTCGGCATTGCGGTCAGGGAAATTGACGCCAACACATAGAATACGCCGCGCATTCGGCAGAACCATCTCAAACTCGAAATCCGTATGGGTTGCAGATTGACCGGTTGCGGCCTGTCCCAACGCATCCAAACCATCCGCTTGAACAACGTCAAAAAGTGTTGGCCATTGTGGGAAATCGGCGTTTAATGGGATCATACCATCATCCGTGACGGCCCCATAAAACGTCTCGCCGTTTGTCGAGTAGGTTGCGTATTTCATTGAGTTAATTCCCTTATAGTCTGCTTTTTAACGCCCGCCGTGATTATGGCGCAATAATTGGGCTGGCTTTGATCCCAGAATCTTGTGTGTCGACGCCGACAAAATTGGTTCCATGCTTGAACCAGCTTTCAGGTGCTGCTGCCCCCCAAAGGGTCTGGCGCTGTGGGTCTTGTAAATCCCATTTGATCGGCTCGTGGTCAGGATCAACAGTTTGATAATCCGAGCAATAGATTTCAATCCGATGACCGTCTGGGTCTAGAATATACAGGAAGAAGGCGTTCGAAATACCGTGACGCCCCGGACCCCGTTCGATGTTATCGACATATCCCGTTGTCGCCATCAGATCGAGCAGATCAATGATATTCAACGGTGTCGGAACCCAGAACGCAAAGTGGTGCATGCGTGGACCAGTGCCATTGGTGAACGCCATATCGTGCACGCCGCCTTTGCGGTGCATCCATGCCGCCCAAAGTTTCTTGCTCTCATCATCTTCGGTGTATTCCGTTACGCGAAAGCCGAAATCGCTATAAAATTCGACGGATGCATCCACATCATGACTGAAGCAGTTAAAGTGGTCGATCCGAAGAGGTTTCACTCCGCGATACAGCGCGTATTTCTGATGGATTGGGTCTAGGCGATCCATTTTATGATAGAATTCCAGCGGAATGCCCATATTGTCAGAGGTCAGCAGTGTTTTGCCTTGATATGGGCGATCAACCCAAGATGTTGGGCGGCCTTTCCCTTTGAAGTACCTTTCGGCCTTATCCAAATCCGCTTCATCAAACGTTTTAAAGCCCATG
>Ga0209532_1000099_pt1 | contig 85293 bp, 68 predicted proteins | sample COG_02_FD_184746 | JGI IMG/M metagenome (GOLD analysis project Ga0209532, IMG submission 184746) | Pelagic Microbial community sample from North Sea - COGITO 998_met_02 (SPAdes) (version 2) | ecosystem: Environmental > Aquatic > Marine > Neritic zone/Coastal water | place: Helgoland, sampling... | reverse complement strand
TAATTTATGATTGTCCAATAACTACTTTAGGGTAGCGTATAATTTTGTCTCCTAACTTATAACCTTTCTCAACAGCATCGATTACCTTACCTTTTAACTTATCTGATGGTGCAGGTATTTGTGTAATAGCTTCATGAATTTCGGCATCAAATACATCACCTTTATTCACTTCAATTTCAGTTAATCCTTTTTGAGTAAGTGTATTTTTAAACTTATCATTAATTAATTGCATTCCTTTTAAAAGCTCTTTGTCTTTTACCTTCTTTATTTCAGTTAAACCTCTGTCAAAATCATCCATGATTGGCAGTAAAGATGTCATAAGCTCTTGACTGGCAGTCTTAAATAATTCTATTCTTTCTTTTGAAGTTCTTTTTTTATAATTCTCAAATTCAGCAAAAAGACGTAAATATTTATCTTTCTCTTGCTGAATAAGCTCCTCAGAAGTTGGTTTAACCTCATCAATCTCTTGATTTTCATTAACTTGAGAGTTATTCTCTGAATCTTTTATTTCTTCTTCTTGTATATTTTCTTTAGTGCTCATTTTATAAAATTGTTAAAATGTTTACATTTTATATTCAATAATTTTGCCAATAAAAAAATAGTGTCAAAGTGACACTATTTTTTTAATATGATATTTAAGATTTTGTGTATTAATCTTCTATTCTTTCAATTTTTGCTCCCAAAGACCTTAAACGATTTTCAATATCTTCATAACCCCTATCAATCTGCTCAATATTATTTATAATACTTGTTCCTTTGGCTGACAATGCTGCAATTAATAAAGATATTCCAGCTCTAATATCTGGTGAGGTCATTTTTGTTGCTTTCAATTGCGATTGACGATTATGGCCTATAACAGTAGCTCTATGGGGATCACATAAAATAACTTTTGCTCCCATATCTATAAGTTTATCTACAAAGAATAAACGGCTTTCAAACATTTTTTGATGTATCAAAACTGTTCCTTTTGCCTGAGTAGCAATAACCAGAACAATACTTAATAAATCAGGTGTAAAGCCAGGCCAAGGAGCATCTGAAACAGTTAGAACGGAACCATCTATATAATTTTGAATCTCATAACTTTCTTGAGAAGGAATATAAATATCATCTCCTTTTTTTTCTAATTGAATTCCTAATTTTTTAAAAACAGATGGAATCTGACCAAGATTTTCCCAACTAACATCTTTAATTGTAAGTTCAGATTGAGTCATTGCTGCTACACCTATCCAACTTCCAATTTCAATCATATCTGGAAGAACTCTGTGCGTACAACCTTTTAAAGAATTCACTCCTTTAATAACTAATAAATTAGAGCCTACACCACTAATATTAGCTCCCATACTATTCAACATTTTAGATAATTGCTGAATGTAGGGTTCACAAGCTGCATTGTATATTTTGGTAGTTCCTTTAGCCAATACAGAAGCCATAATAATATTGGCAGTTCCGGTAACAGAGGCTTCGTCAAGTAACATTTCTGTACCCTTTAATCCTTCAGGAGCTTCTACTCCATAAAAATACTCTTCTTTATTGTATCTAAAGTTTGCTCCTAAACGAATAAAACCCTCAAAATGTGTATCTAGTCTTCTTCTACCTATTTTGTCACCTCCCGGTCTAGGAATATACCCCTTGCCAAAACGTGCCAATAATGGACCAACTATCATAATAGATCCACGTAAAGAACTTCCATCTCGCTTAAAATCTTGAGATTCTAAATACTCTAGATTTATGTTATTTGCTTGAAAAGAGTATGAGTTTTTTCCTAATTTATCGATATTTACTCCTAATTCTCCTAAAATAAAAATTAATTTATTGATGTCTATGATATCAGGAATGTTATGAATAATTACTTTTTCTGGAGTTAATAAAACAGCACATAAAATTTGAAGTGCTTCATTTTTTGCCCCCTGTGGTGTAATGGTTCCATTTAATTTGTGTCCACCCTCTATCTTGAATGAAGCCATATTATCTTTTTCTATTTTTGTGTTGGTAATTTTTACCTTTATTGTTCTTGTGATTAGAACTTCCTTGACCTTGAGAATTTCTTTTTCTGAGAAGATTTTTTATTTCAGACAATACTTCTTCAGTATTTCTAATGTCAATTTTTCCATCAGAAAGTTCATACAGGTGTGAAAATATTACGTCATCTTCAACAGTATCTTTGTTCCAATTTAAAAAACACTTCTTCATATGATTGGCAATGGAAAATACTAATGCATCTTTCATTTCTCCATCATCCCAAGTTAATGCCAAATCAATCATAATTTGAATATTATTTCCATAAAACCTGTATTTATTAGCAGATTTAGGGTAAGCTAATGGAGTTGGTTTCTCTTGAAGCTCCTCTTTTGAAGGTCTTGGATAAGGAGATTCTGCATCTAATTTAAAATCAGACATAATATAAAGTTGATCCCAAAGCTTATGTTTGAAGTCAGGAACATCTCTTAAATGGGGTTGTAAATTTCCCATCACATCAATAATAGCCAGTGCCATAGTATTGCGTTCTTCTTTTGTTTCTAAAGAAATACAGTGATCCACTAATTTTTGAATGTGCCTTCCATATTCAGGGATAATTAAATGAGGTCTTTCTGCATTATATTCTAAATCGTACTCTATCATATCATTTGGTGTATTGTAATCTAACTTTTGTGCAAATTAAGTATTTATTTTTGGTTTGACTTAAAAAATCATCAACCAATCACTTTCAATTTTGCAAATTGAAGTAATAGTTTCTTTTTACCTACGGTACCAAACTGAATTTCAGCTTTTTTATTAGGACCTGCACCCTCTAAATTTAAAACTTCTCCTCTGCCAAAACGATTGTGTTCTATGATATTTCCTACAACAATTTTATTATCAAATAAATTTGTTTTGGGTTGAGCATGTGCTACTTTTTTTAAATTTTTAGGTGGAGTAAAAACAACTTTGTTTTCTTGTTTTTTTTCAAATTTCTTTCTTTGAATAGGTTTTTGAAAACGAATTTTCTTTGGTGCATCTCCAAATATATCCTCATTTAAAAATCTATTTATTGCAGGTGCTATTTTTTTAGGTGTAATATATTCAAGATATTGTTCATCAATTTCTTCTAAAAATCGACTGGGCTCACAATCTATTAGCTTCCCCCATCGATATCTTGTTTTTGTGTAGGTTAAATACGCAACTTTTTCTGCTCTAGTTAAAGCTACGTAAAACAATCTTCTTTCTTCCTCTAATTCAGATCTAGTATTCATACTCATTGCAGAAGGAAAGAGATTCTCTTCAAGGCCAACAATATAAACATACGGGTATTCTAACCCCTTAGATTGGTGAATACTCATTAAAGAAACCTTTGGTTTGTCATCTTTTTTATCTGCATCTAAATCCGTTGCTAAAGCTACTTCTTCTAAGAATACAGGCAAAGAAGCATCTTCTCCGGTTTCTATTTTATCAGTTATGAAATCTTTAACCCCGTTTAATAATTCTTGAACATTTTCTACTTTACTTATAGCTTCTGGTGTTCCCTCCTTTTCTAAATCTTTGACGAGTTGTGTTTGTTTTACAACCAATTCTGTAATTTCAAAAGCATTCAGTTTTTGAGCATCTATCTGCAAACGCAGTATCATGTTTAAGAAATTCTGAAGTTTAGTTTTTGTGCCAGAATTTAATTTTAAATTTATTTTATCTAAGTGTTTTAACACCTCAAAAATTGATTTTTTATAATGGTTTGCAGCTATAGTAAGCTTGTCTATAGTGGTTGCACCTATTCCTCTTGCTGGATAATTAATAACTCTTTTTAATGCCTCCTCATCATTAGGATTGATAATCATTCTTAAATAAGACAGTAAATCCTTTATTTCTTTTCTGCCATAAAAAGAAATTCCACCATAAATTTTATATGCAATACTTTTTTTTCTCAAGGCATCTTCAATGGCTCTAGATTGAGAGTTTGTTCTATATAATACTGCAAACTGATTATTATGCAGTTGTAAATTCATCTTATAATCAAAAATAGACTGCGCCACAAAACGTCCTTCTTCACCATCTGATATAGAGCACATAACTTTAATTTGTTCTCCTTTGGCATTGGTTGTCCAAACTTCTTTATCTAATTTGGTTTTATTTTTTTCAATAACAGAATTGGCTGCATTTACAATATTTTGGGTAGAACGATAATTCTGTTCTAACTTAAACATTTTAGTATCTGGATAGTCTTTCTGAAAACTCAATATATTTTGAATATTAGCACCTCTAAAGCTATAAATACTCTGCGAATCATCTCCAACTACACAAATGTTTTGAAAACGATCTGCTAAGGCTTTTACAATAATATATTGCGAATGATTGGTATCTTGATACTCATCTACCATGATATAACGAAAACGATCTTGATATTTTGCTAGTACATCTGGAAAACGGGCTAATAACTCATTGGTTCTCAACAATAAATCATCAAAATCCATAGCTCCAGATTTGAAGCAGCGATCAACGTATTCTTGGTAGACATCCCCTACCTTTGGTCTGCTTGCCATTAAATCTGCCTCTTGTAAATCTGAATTATTGAAATAGGCTCTTACAGTAATCAAACTATTTTTAAAAGAAGAAATGCGATTTAGAATCTGTTTAGCTTTGTACCTTTCTTTATCCAAGCCCATTTCTTTGATGATGGCTCCTATTAAACGAACAGAATCTTGAGTGTCATAAATGGTAAAATTAGAAGGATAGCCTAATTTATCTGCCTCAGATCTTAAAATTCTTGCAAAAACAGAATGGAAAGTACCCATCCATAAGTTTTTAGATTCACTTGGACCAACAACAGCGGCAATACGCTCTTTCATTTCCCGTGCAGCCTTATTAGTAAAAGTAAGCGATAAAATATTAAAAGCATCTACGCCTTGTTGCATTAAATGTGCTATTCTGTAGGTTAGCACACGTGTTTTACCAGAACCCGCACCTGCTATGATAATCATAGGGCCGTTTTTCTGTAAAACTGCTTCTTTTTGAGCTGGATTTAAGGAATCTAAATAATTTGCCAAAGTAGGTTTTAGTATTTATCAAAAATACCATTCTAGTAGGAGTAAGACAAGAAAATTTGATGACAATTTTTTTAGTATTTTTGATGAAAACAAAACCCTAAAAATAAGCTCCTATGAAAATTTTATACAGTAAAGAAAGGCGGAAATATGATTTGTTTTATACTATATTTTGTTTGCTGATAGGTATATTCAGTTTTTTTTTAAGCGATACAAACCATATCTTTTTTTATTTATACATGCCATTGGGATTAATTTCTCTCTATCGTTATATTAAAGTTAAATACTATTTAACTCTAGAAAATAATGAAATTAAACAAAATTATATTTTTGGAAAGAAAATAGATTTATCTGAGATTAAATCTATTAAACATTTTGCTGGAGAATATATTTTAAGAACTGATAAAAGAAAGATGACGATTAATATAAGTTGGGTTGATCAAAGCTCACTCCTAGATTTAAAAGATGAGTTAAAAAAATTAGATGCACAATGGGTTTAAAAAAGGTTGATCTAAAATATTACCATTCTTCTTTTTGCTTCTCAACTTAAATCTTACTTTTGTTCTATGGAAGACAGTATTTTACAAGGCATTGGATATGCAATTCCCGCTCTAGTTACCGGAGCAGTGGCCTATTTTGTAATGAGTGGTTTGAGAACTCAAGAAAGCCATGAAAAGAAATTAGATCTTTTAGCACAAAAGAAAAAAGAATCATTACCCATTCGTTTACAAGCCTACGAACGCATATTGTTATTTTGTGAACGCATAAACCCTGTTAAAATGTTAGTTCGCATAAAGCCAATAGGAGATTCTTCCGATGCATATTTACAATTATTGCTCGCTAGTATAGAACAAGAGTTCCAACACAATATGGTACAACAATTGTATATTTCTGATGACTGCTGGAATGTAGTTGTTACCACCAAAATAGCTATAATTAACAACCTAAAAAAAGTTTCTAATGCTTCTGATTCTGCAACTGATTTTAGAGAAAGAGTATTTTTAGAATATTCTAAAAAAGCACCTGCTACAGATACTGCTGTTGCATTTTTAAAAAATGAAGTAAAAAAAATCATTTAATATCTTCATTTAAAAAAATTATATCCTCCATCAAGCATATTTAAATGAAATCTTTAATCTATCATTTTTCTAGTATTATTCTCGTTTTTATTCTAGTTGTTTCCTGCAAAAAAGAAGTTTCAAAAAAAATAACCAATACTGGTCTACGCTCTGAAAATATTATAAAATATGCGAAAGGTTTTGATATTGTAATTTCTAAAAATGAAAAAAAAATAATTATTAAAAATCCGTATTCAAATACCTCAACTAATTTTGAATACATTATTAAAACAGGTATTAATGAACAGTTAAATGTTATCAATACACCCATTAAAAAAATAGTGGTTACCTCTACAACACATATTCCAATGTTAGAATTATTAGGAGAAGAGAAAGCTTTGGTTGGGTTTCAAAATACAGACTATATTTCTTCACCTAAAACACGAGAAAGAATAGATGCTGGGTTTGTTAAAGAGTTAGGAAATGAAGCGGCAATAAACACTGAAAGCTTACTAGAGTTAAAGCCAGATGCTGTTATTGGCTTTACCATGGATAGTTATAATAAAACCTTTAATTTGATAGAAAGGCACGGAATTCCAGTGATTATAAATGGAGATTGGCGCGAAGAAACACCCCTTGGAAGAGCAGAATGGATTAAATTTTTTGGGGTTTTATTTAACAAAGAAAGGTTAGCTGATAGTATTTTTAATGCCATTGAAATAGATTATTTAGCAGCTAAACGTATTGCAAAAGAAAATACAAAATACCCTTCCATACTTTCAGGAGCGATCATGAGAAATGATATTTGGAGCTTACCCGCGGGAGAAAGTTTTGTTTCTCAATTTTTACTAGATGCCAATGTAAATTATCTTTGGAAAGACACTAAAGGGAAAGGAAGTTTACAGCTAAGCTTTGAAACTGTATTAGATAAGGCTCAATATGCTGAGTATTGGATTGCTCCAGGATATTTCTCTAGTAAAATACAATTGCTTGAAAATAATTCTCATTACCAAAGCTTTACTGCTTTTAAAAACAATAATATCTATACGGCTTCTACTAAGAGAGGCGTAACAGGAGGAGTTGTGTATTACGAATTAGGACCAACAAGACCAGATTTAATTTTACAAGACATTATTAAAATTACAAACCCTAAACTATTACCCAATTATACATTGACATTTTTTGAACAAATGAAATGATAAATTTTATTCTTTTGTTTCAAGAGCTAATTCTCTTAAATATAAATAAAACGGAAAAGAAAAAGCTACTGCAATCAAGAAAGTAAGGGGAATGATAACCCACCAGGCCTTCACTTTTAATTTCCTTGCATCTGGAATAAACCATACAAAAAACGTTAAAACAACCACAGTTAAATCTGCGCCAAAAGATTTCCCTGCAAAATTAGATTGAGCCAACTCAAAGAAATGAACAAGGGAAGCCTCCTCATAAGTCATAAAATATTGAATATTGTAAAACCAAGTGTAACAGATACCTATGATGGAAATGATAAGAAAGATGTATTTACGTTTCATATTAAAATAGCGTAATTTGGCCATCATCTGAAGTGTTTTTTTCTTCATCTGTAGTATTAATGTTTACTGAAGTTGAGGATGGTGTTTTTTCAGAAGTTGAAATTACCTCCTCCTCTACTACTTCTACTTCTTCAACAACCGGTTCCTCAGGTTCTTCAAAAGGTAAAGAGGCCAATAAATTAACTTGTTTAATTTTATCAGTAGTGAGTTGATTTCCTTGTGCTTTTATTCCTTTTACAGCGATAAATTCCTCAAAGTTTATTTCTTTTTTATCAATAGATCGCTTAGAAAAAATAACCTCAGCTACAGGTCTAAAATCAACAACAATAATTTCTAGTTGTGATTTTGAATGCTCAGATATAAAAACCTCCTCCTTTTCTTCAGTTTCAATTAAAAAACGTTTTACATAATAACGTTCTTTTTCACCATCGAAATAAATTACGGATATTGGTTTTTTTGGAATCCATTTTTCTAAAACAATCATATCGTCTTCAAAATGCATCTGTAAATCTGGCGTTACAGCTTTAATTTTTCCAGATTGAGTAGCTATTAATATCTTGTCTTCGGCTCTAAACTCTCCCAGTAGTTCTCCTCTAGCATCTACATTAAGTCTTTGTACTGCATCATCAAACCATATCTTTCTTGGTTTTAATGTAGAAACTCCTGAAGATCTAAATTCAACTTTTCTTATGGCAAATTTTGTAATGGTATTCCCTCTAACTCCTCTTCCTTTTACAGCTAAATCAGCAAAATCTATATCCCATTTTAATTTTTTTATACTACCAACTGCCCGTAACAAAACGGTAACAACTTCAGCTTCTCCATTGGGATTTGCAGTAAAATAGTGAACAATTGTGTTGGATTTTCCTGGTGTTAGATCATAATCTTTGTCTCGAGTTACTCCTGTTACCGAAAAACGTTTCATATAACTAGCTCCTCCTTTACCATCTCTATACATCATATTGTAAACAGTACGTGTATCTTTCTTTTTAAACACTGCTAAATGAATAATATCTTTTCCTACAAATGTCTTTGAGGCTACTTTAGTAACAATCATTTTTCCATCTTTCTTGAAAATGATGATATCATCAATATCTGAACAATCAGTAACATACTCGTTTTTTCGCAGAGAGGTACCTACAAAACCTTCTTCTCTATTCACGTAAAGCTTTGTATTTCTTATAACCACTTTTGTTGCAACAATATCTTCAAAACTTCTGATTTCAGTTTTACGTCCTTTGTCTTTTCCGTAGGTAGTTTTTAAACGCTTAAAATAGTCAATGGCATAAACAATTAAGTTGTTTAAGTATTCTTTTACTTGAGTTATTTTATCTTCTAATCCCTCAATAAACTGTTTCGCTTTATCAATATCAAATTTTGAGATTTTCTTAATTCTAATTTCGGTTAAACGAACAATATCCTCTTCTGTAATAGCCCTTTTTAAATGTTTAATATGTGGTTTTAGGCCTAAATCTATTGCTTTAATAACACCTTGCCATGTTTCCTCGTCTTCTATATCACGATAGATACGGTTTTCTATAAAAATACGTTCTAAAGAAGCAAAATGCCATTGTTCCTCTAATTCATGAAGTTGAATTTCAAGTTCTCTTTTTAATAAATGAACCGTGTAGTCAGTTGAGCTTTTGAGCATTTCAGAGACCCCTATAAATTTGGGTTTATGATCCTCGATAATACAACACAAAGGAGATATTGAATTTTCACAATTGGTAAATGCATATAATGCATCTATAGTTTTATCGGGAGATATATTCGCTGGTAAATGAACTAATATCTCAACATTAGCAGCAGTGTTATCCTCAATTTTCTTGATTTTAATTTTTCCTTTATCGTTAGCTTTTAAAATGCTATCTATTAGCGATGATGTTGTTGTTGCAAAAGGAATTTCTGTAATTACCAGTGTTTTTTTATCTAATTGAGATATTTTAGCTCTAACACGAACTTTCCCTCCTCGTTTACCGTCATTATAATTAGAAAAATCAGCGATCCCACCAGTTAGAAAATCTGGAAGAATTTTAAAACTTCTTCCTTTTAAATATTTAATTGAAGCCTCTATTAATTCTATAAAATTGTGAGGTAAGATTTTAGTAGATAATCCTACAGCTATACCCTCTGCTCCTTGAGCCAATAGTAAAGGAAACTTAACTGGAAGATTAACGGGCTCTTTTTTACGTCCGTCATAAGAAGCTTGCCATTCAGTAGTTTTTGGGTTAAAAACAACATCTAAAGCAAATTTAGATAAACGAGCTTCAATATAACGAGAGGCAGCAGCTCGGTCTCCTGTGAGTATATTACCCCAGTTACCTTGCATATCAATTAACAATTCTTTTTGACCTAATTGAACCATAGCGTCCGCAATAGAAGCATCACCGTGAGGATGATATTGCATGGTATGACCTACGATATTGGCTACTTTATTATAACGTCCATCATCCAGGTCTTTCATGGAATGCATGATTCTTCTTTGAACGGGCTTAAAACCATCATTAATTCCAGGAACTGCTCTTTCTAAAATTACATAGGAAGCGTAATCCAAGAACCACTCCTTGTACATTCCAGTAACTCTTGTAATGGTTTCTGTAGATTCATTAGAATCAATATGATTTTCTGCAGATTCTTTATCTTCTTCGTAGTCGTTAATTTCTTCACTCATCTTTTATACTTCCTCAACAATATCTAATTCAACTTTTAAATTTTCAATAATAAACTTTTGTCTATCTGGAGTGTTTTTTCCCATGTAAAACTGCAACATTTGATCAATAGACATTTCTTTATCTAACATTACTGGATCTAACCGAATGTCATCACCTATGAAATGAACAAACTCATTAGGAGATATTTCACCAAGCCCTTTAAATCTAGTAATTTCAGGTTTCCCTTTCAATCTTTCAATAGCATTTCGTTTTTCTTCTTCTGAATAACAATAATACGTTTGCTTTTTATTTCTCACTCTAAATAATGGCGTTTCTAAAATATATAAGTGTCCTTCTTTAATTAATTCAGGAAAGAATTGTAAAAAGAAAGTGATTAACAGCAATCTGATGTGCATTCCGTCAACATCTGCATCCGTAGCTATTACGATATTATTATAACGAAGATCTTCTAAACCATCCTCAATATTTAGTGCAGCTTGTAATAAATTAAACTCCTCATTTTCATACACAATTTTTTTAGACAGTCCGTAGGAGTTTAATGGTTTCCCTTTTAAACTGAAGACTGCTTGAGTATTTACATTTCTAGATTTTGTTATAGATCCAGAAGCAGAATCTCCCTCAGTAATAAATAAAGTGGTTTCTAGATGTGCTTCCTTTTTAATATCGCCTAGATGGACTCTACAATCTCGTAATTTTTTATTATGTAAACTGGCTTTTTTTGCTCTATCTCTGGCTAATTTTCGAATACCTGAAAGCTCTTTTCGTTCTTTTTCAGCTTGCAATATTTTTTTCTGAATACTCTCTGAAACAGCTGGGTTCTTGTGTAAATAATTATCTAATTGTGTTTTTAAAAAATCATTAATATAAGTTCTTACAGTGGGCAAACCTCCTCCCATTTCAGTAGATCCTAATTTTGTTTTAGTCTGACTTTCAAAAACTGGTTCCATCACTTTAATAGCAATAGCAGATATAATAGATTTTCTAATATCTGATGCCTCAAAATTTTTACCATAAAACTCTCTTATAGTTCTTACTAGTGCCTCTCTAAAGGCAGATTGATGAGTTCCTCCTTGAGTGGTATGTTGACCATTAACAAACGAATGGTATTCTTCAGAATATTGAGTTTTACTGTGAGTTATTGCTACTTCAATGTCATTTCCCTTTAAATGAATGATTGGGTATAACATATCATCTTTATTATTATTATCCTCTAAAAGATCTTTCAATCCGTTTTCTGAGAAGAATTTTTCGCCATTAAAAATAATCGTCAATCCCGGATTAAGATAAACGTAGTTTTTTAACATTTTAGCAACGTATTCACTCCTGAATTTATACTTTTTAAAAATGACTTCATCTGGAATAAAAGATACTTTTGTACCTTTTCTTCTGGAGGATTCCTCTAGTAATTCTTTGTGAATTAAATTACCTTGTTCAAATTCAGCTGAAGCAGATTTATGATCTCTATTGGATTCTACTCTAAAAAAAGAAGATAATGCATTAACTGCTTTGGTTCCAACCCCGTTTAATCCTACAGATTTTTTAAAAGCTTTAGAGTCGTACTTACCACCGGTATTCATTTTTGAAACCACATCTACAACTTTACCCAGTGGAATACCTCTACCATAATCTCTGACTGAAACTTTACTACCTTGAATAGAAATTTCAATCGTCTTTCCAGCTCCCATTACATACTCGTCAATAGAGTTATCTAATACTTCTTTGACTAGTATATAAATACCATCATCTGGAGAAGATCCATCACCTAATTTCCCAATATACATACCGGGTCTCATTCTAATATGTTCTTTCCAATCTAACGAGCGGATATTATCTTCTGTATACTTAGTCTGTTGCGTCATAAAATCTTTCTACTGTTTTGTAGCCTTGCTAAAATAGGATTTCTCATCAAAAATTAAAATGGTCAAGTACATTAGTTATTAACAGATTTTTCAATGACAGAATAAGTTAATATTCCACAAAATAAAACAATATGTTGTATTTTTAAACAAATACTTTTTAAAAAACTTATTGTTATAATTTTGATTTTTAATTTAGAAAAATGAATACAGAACATTTATTAGATTTAGCCAACAAATACGGAAGCCCCTTGTATGTATATGATACTAGTGTTATGGCTTCTCAATACAAAAGAATTACAGATGCTTTTGACAAAGTGAATCACTTGCAATTAAATTATGCGGTAAAAGCATTATCAAATGTAAATATTTTACGTTTTTTTAAAAATTTAGGCGCTGGATTAGATACTGTGTCTATTCAAGAAGTAACCTTAGCTTTATCTGTTGGAGTAGCTCCTAAAAAAATTATTTACACCCCCAATGGTGTTTCTCTTCAAGAAATAGAAAATGTTGCTAAATTAGGAGTTCAAATAAATATAGATAATCTTTCAATTTTAGAATTGTTTGGTCAGAAACATCCTGAAATACCAGTTTGTATTAGAATTAATCCTCATGTAATGGCAGGTGGAAACAGTAAGATTTCTGTTGGTCATATAGATTCAAAATTTGGGATTTCTGTTCATCAAGTACCACATATCAAAAGAGTTGTTGAAAATACGGGAATGCATATCAATGGAATTCATATGCATACAGGATCAGATATCTTAGATATTGACACTTTTTTACGAGCAACAGAAATTTTATTTGAAGTGGCTAAAAAATTTAAATCTATTGATTTTATTGATTTTGGTAGTGGTTTCAAAGTACCGTACAAAGAGGGTGATATTTCTACTGATATTGAGCAACTAGGTCTTCAACTTACGGAGAGGTTTAATGCTTTCTGTAAAGATTTTGGCAAAAAAGTTACCTTGATGTTTGAGCCAGGAAAGTTTTTAGTTTCTAAAGCAGGATACTTTCTCGCTAAAGTAAATGTTGTAAAACAAACGACATCTACTGTTTTTGCTGGTATAGACAGTGGATTTAATCATTTAATAAGACCTATGATGTATGATGCTTATCATCATATTACAAATATCTCTAACCCTAATGGGAGAGATAGGTATTATTCTGTGGTAGGATATATATGTGAAACAGACACCTTTGGTTCTAACCGAAGAATCAGTGAAATTTCAGAAGGTGATATCTTATGTTTTGAAAATGCTGGTGCCTATTGTTTTTCTATGGCATCAAATTACAATTCGAGATACAGACCTGCAGAAGTGATGCTATATCATAATGATGATTATTTAATTAGAGAAAGGGAAACTTTTGAAGACCTCATAAAAAATCAAAAAATTATTGAATTTTAGGCACTAATCTTAGTACTTTTATTTTGGTAAAAAATAAATTTATGAGATTACAACTTTCAACGACATCTGATATACAAAGTATCTTACAAATTATAAATGATGCAAAAACCCATCTAAAATCTCAGAAAATTGATCAATGGCAAAATGGGTACCCAAACCAAACTCAAATAGAACAGGATATTACCAATAACGAGAGTTATGTTCTTATTAATGATGAGCATCAGGTAATCGCTACTTCCATGTTTAGTATTCGCCCAGAACCAACATATAAAGTTATTGATGGTGAGTGGAAAATCAATGAAAATGAAAAGTATGGCGTAATACATAGATTAGCCATTGACAAAAACTACAGAAAAAAAGGAATTGCCTCCTATGTATTGAAAGAATTTCATCAAAAGTTAATGAAACAACAGATTAGAAGTTTAAAAATAGACACCCATGAAGACAATCATGAAATGCAATACTTAGTGAAAAAATTAGGTTATGTATATTGCGGTATTATCTTCACTGAATACAATGCAAAAAGATTTGCCTTTGAAAAAGTGATTATTTAAATTATTTTGACTGTACAATTAATCAAATTTTATTAATTCCATAGATGAAGGTTTGTATTGCTGAAAAACCTAGTGTAGCTAGAGAAATTGCTACAATATTGGGAGCTAACTCAAAAAGAGATGGGTATTATGAAGGAAACGGCTATGCTGTTACCTATACCTTTGGACATCTGTGCACCTTATTAGAACCCAAAGATTACAAACCACACTGGAAAAGCTGGGATTTAAATAATTTACCCATGTTGCCAGAACGTTTTACTACAAAAGTTACTAATGATTCTGGAATAAAAAAACAATTCAGCATTATAAAGGCTTTGTTTGAAAAAGCATCTGTTGTAATTAACTGTGGGGATGCTGGAACAGAAGGTGAACTCATTCAACGTTGGGTAATTAACCAATGTGGCTATAAGGGAAAGGTAAAACGCTTATGGATTTCATCGCTTACTCAGGAGGCCATCAACGAAGGTTTTAAAAATTTAAAACCCTCAGAGCACTATGATAACTTATACTATGCCGGTTTTTCAAGGGCAATAGGAGATTGGCTTTTAGGGTTAAATGCCACACGCTTATATACCGTAAAATATGGAGGGTATAAACAAGTTTTATCCGTAGGAAGAGTTCAAACTCCTACTTTGGCCATGTTGGTAAATCGTTTTAAAGAAATTACTAATTTTAAGCCTCAACCGTATTGGGAACTTCAAACTAGCTACAGAAATATACTTTTTAATTATGAAGAGGGTCGTTTTCTTAAAAAAGAAGAAGGACAAGTTTTAGCAGATAAGGTAAAAAAATCTGAATTTGAAATTGTTTCAGTTACCAAAAAGAAAGGAAAAGAATACGCACCAAAATTATTTGATTTAACTGGTCTACAAGTGTATTGCAATAACAAATTTGGGTTTTCTGCAGATGAAACCTTAAAAATAGTTCAAAAATTATACGAAATGAAAGTAGTTACCTACCCTAGAGTTGATACTACTTTTTTACCCAATGATATCTATCCGAAGATTTCTGGAATACTAACTAAGCTCACTAGCTACAATCAACTAACAAAAGAGCTTTTGGGAAGTAAAATAAAGAAATCTAAACGTGTTTTTAATGATAAAAAAGTCACAGATCACCACGCCATCATTCCTACAGGAATTGAAGGAAATTTACACTACAATCAACAGCAAGTATATGATATCATAACTCGAAGATTTATTGGAGTATTTTATCCAGATTCAGTGGTTTCTAATACAGCTGTTCTAGCCAAAGCTGCTGAAGTTCCATTTAAAACAACCGGAAAAGAAATCTTAACTAAAGGCTGGCGAATTGTTTTTGAAAGAGAAGAGAATACGATAAAAAAAGAACTTAATCAACAATCAATACTCCCCACATTTGTAAAGGGTGAAAAAGGAGCTCACGAACCTTCATTTATAGAAAAAGAAACAAAACCGCCTAGAAACTTTAGCGAAGCAAGTTTATTAAGAGCCATGGAAACCGCTGGAAAACAAGTAGATGACGATGAAATGCGAGAATTAATGAAAGAAAACGGTATTGGAAGACCTTCCACTAGAGCAAGTATCATAGAAACCTTGTTCAGAAGAAAATATATAGAGAGAAAAAAGAAGTTGGTATTACCTACTCAGACAGGAATTGATTTAATTGATATAATTGACAATGAGTTGTTAAAATCTGCTGAATTAACAGGTCGTTGGGAAAAGCGATTAAAAGAAATTGAACGCGGTGAGTTTAAAGCGGGAACTTTCATCAACAATATGAAGAAAATGGTTGATGAGTTGGTTTATGAAGTTCGTTCAAGTAAAAGTGGTGTTAGAATTTCTCATGCTCAAATCAATAAAAAACCGTTACAACAAAAAGTAGTTTCCAAAAAACGAGTTGCGGGTAAAAAATGTCCAAAATGCGATGAAGGACAACTATTAAAAGGTTCAAAAGCTTTTGGTTGTTCTAATTACAACAATTCTTGTGACTTTGTAATGCCTTTTCAATTTTTAGGTAAAAAGATTTCAGAAAATCAACTACTTAGGTTGTTAACTAAAAAATCAACTACCAATTTAAAAGGATTTAAAACTGAACAAGGGAAAGTTGAAGGAATAATTCGTTTCGATAATACCTTTAAATATAAGCTGGAGCCTAAGAAAATTAAAGTACCTTCCTCCTCAACTATTTCTTGTCCTAGATGTAATAAAGGAACTGTACTAAGAGGTAAAAATGCATACGGTTGTTCTCATTACAAAGAAGGCTGTAGTTTTGTTTTTACTTTTGAAAAAATAAAGGAAATTGCCAATGGTAAAAAATTAACAAAAGAACTTGTTTTAAAAATTATATCAAGTTAATTTATCATTGTTTTTAAATATAGTTTTTCAACTTTAGCTCTCGCCCAGGGAGTCGTTCTTAAAAACTTTAAACTAGATTTATAAGTAGGATTGTTCTTGAAAGCATTTATATTTAAAATATCACCCAATTCTTCCCATCCATACTCTACATATAATTCCTCTAACATAGTGGCTAATTTTATTCCGTGAAGCGGATTGTTTGGTTGTTCTTTACTCATTAGTATTCAAATTATAAGTGATTAAGATTAAGCAACGTAATATACAAGATTCAAACTACTAAAAGCTATTTAATCACAAGGCAAAACTATTCATTTTTAGTTAACTTAGCAGTCTTTACAACACATATTAATTATGAAGAGATGTATCTCCTTACTATTGATTTTTACAACTTTAAGTTCTGGTTTAGCACAACATTCTAATTTTTCTAAACAAGACACATTAAGAGGCAGTATTACTCCCGAGAGAGTTTGGTGGGATTTACTTCACTATAATTTAGACTTTAAGGTAGATCCTTCCTCAAAAAGTATTGAAGGGAGTAATCTTATTCGCTATGAAGTTTTAAGTCAAAATCAGCTCATGCAGATTGATTTACAACCCCCCATGGAAATTACAGCTGTATTAGAAAATAACAAAGAATTAAACTATAAACGAGATGGCAATGTTTATTATATTCAGTTAAAAAAAAATCAACAAATTGGAACAATAAATGAAATTATAATTCATTTTAAAGGTGCTCCAAAAATTAGTAATAATCCTCCATGGGATGATGGTTTTACTTGGGAAAAAGATAACAATGGAACTGATTTTATAGCTACTTCTTGTCAAGGAGGTGGCTCTAGTATTTGGTGGCCATCTAAGGACCACATGTATGATGAACCAGACCAAGGTATTGAGTTAAGTATTACTGCTCCAAAACATCTAATAAGTGTTGCAAATGGTAGACTCATTCAAACCAAAGAAAACTCCAATAAAACCAATACAACTTCCTGGAAGGTTGTTAACCCAATTAATAATTATGGGGTCAATATAAATATTGGTGATTATGTTCATTTTACAGAAAAATACAAGGGGAAAAAAGGCGTTTTAGATTGTGATTATTATGTAGTATCCTACAACCTAGAAAAGGCAAAAAAACAATTCAAAGAAGTTTCTAGAACTATAGAAGCATTCGAGCATTGGTTTGGCCCCTATCCTTTTTATGAAGATAGTTATAAATTGGTAGAAGTACCATATTTGGGCATGGAACATCAAAGCTCTGTAACCTATGGTAACGGATATCAAAATGGCTACAAAGGAATCGATTTAAGTGGAACGGGTTGGGGCCTAAAGTTTGATTTTATTATCGTTCATGAAAGTGGTCATGAATGGTTTGCAAATAACATTACCAATATAGATATAGCAGATATGTGGATTCATGAAAGCTTTACTGCCTATTCAGAAAATTTATTTTTAGACTATCATTTTGGAACAGAAGCCAGTAATGCCTATGTAACGGGTACTCGAAAAAAAATATTAAATGATAAACCGATTATTGGAAATTACGATGTAAACAACAGCGGATCCAGCGATATGTACTATAAAGGTGCTAATATGTTGCATACACTACGTCAAATTATAGACAATGACGAAAAATGGCGTTCAATATTAGTAGGACTAAATAAAGATTTTTATCACCAAACTGTGACTACAAAACAGATCGAAGACTACATAGACAAGTTTTTTAAAATTGATTTGAAACCCTTTTTTGATCAATATTTAAGAACTATCAAGATCCCTACTTTAGAATATAAATTAGAACATAATAACATATTCTACAGATGGTCTAATATTGTAGATGGCTTTTCAATTCCTGTAAACGTATTCATTAATTCCAATTCAGAATGGATAAAGCCAACTAGTCGTTGGAAAAAGCTTTCATCAGATATAAATATCAATAGTTTTTCAGTAGATAACAACTTTTATATTGAAGTAGAAAACAAGTCACATTAAATCTTTTTAATTGAATATTAATTAATAATTTTACAGCACTAAAAAATTTTAAATTAATGAAAAATACAGCATTAACAGATATTCACGAATCCTTAGGGGCTAAAATGGTTCCATTTGCAGGATACAATATGCCTGTTCAATATGAGGGAGTAACAGCAGAACATTTAACTGTTAGAAATGCTGTTGGTGTTTTTGATGTAAGTCATATGGGTGAGTTTTTAGTAGAGGGATCAAAAGCGCTAACTTTACTTCAAAAAGTGACCTCTAATGATGTGTCAAAATTAGCAATTGGTGATGCTCAGTATTCTTGTTTTCCAAATGATGAAGGTGGAATAGTTGATGACTTAATTTGTTATAGATTAAAAGAGTTCACCTATCTTCTTGTTGTAAATGCGTCTAACATTGAAAAAGATTGGAACTGGATTGAAAAACACAACATAGCAATTGGTGCAGAATTAAAAAATATTTCTGATGAGTATTCATTATTAGCTATTCAAGGACCCAAAGCCATAGAAGCTATGCAGTCTTTAACCTCAATTAATTTGTCTGAAATTCCATTTTATAAATTTAAAATAGGTGATTTCGCAGGTATTGAACAGGTTATTATTTCAGCAACTGGCTACACAGGTTCGGGTGGATTTGAAATTTATGTAAAGAATGACCAAATAGAACAGTTGTGGAAACGAGTTTTTGAGGCTGGTGCTTCTTATGGAATTAAGCCAATAGGACTGGCTGCCAGAGACACACTTCGATTAGAAATGGGGTATTGCTTATACGGGAATGACATTAATGACACTACATCTCCTCTAGAAGCAGGATTAGGCTGGATTACCAAGTTCAACAAAGAATTTGTAAATTCAGATCATTTAAAAGCCCAAAAAGAAACTGGTATTACTAAAAAATTAGTTGGATTTGAACTTACTGAAAGAGGTATTCCAAGGCATGACTATGCTATTGTAGACGGGGAGGGAAAACAAATTGGTGTGGTTACTTCTGGCACTATGAGTCCTTCTTTAAGTAAGGGAATTGGAATGGGGTATGTACCTAAAGAAATTTCAAAACCAGGAACTAAAATTTTTATTCAAGTTCGAAAAAAACAAATCCCTGCAACAATTGTAAAATTACCTTTTTATAAAGGCTAATTGATAAAATGTTTATCTAATTGGAATACAATAATTGACTTATTTAGTCAATACTTGTAACAAAAACAAGAAATAACTACCTATAACTGATAAATTAATTTCAATTAAAATATAAGAGTGAATGAAAACTTTTCTTTACATAACATGTCTTTGTTTTTTTATTTCTTGCAATAACTCCAAAAACACTCAAGAATTTATAAATACTTCTGAAGGAAAATATCTGTTTAATTCAAATGAAACAATAGATGTTTTTTTTATAGATGATATTTTAAAAATAACCTGGAGAGGGAAGAATTTAAAACCAATAAAGGTTAATGATAGTTCATTTTATGTTAAAGAAATGAATGAGAAGATAATTTTTATTTCAAAACCTGAAATGCATATAGAGTTAGCAGCAAAAAGAGAACATAAAGGAGATAAATTTTATTTCAAAAAACTAGCTCAAGAAGAAAAAACAGCTTTAGAATATTTTAAAAATAAAGAATACACAAACGCTCTAAATGCATACATTAAGATTCAACAAAATGACTCGTTAGATCCTGTTATTGATTTATATAGATTGAATAGAATGGGATACAAGTATATGAGGGCAAATAAAATTGCAGAAGCTAAGGAGTTGTTTTTAATTAATATTGCTCTGTACCCTAACAAATCATTAGTTTATGATAGCTTGGGTGATGCTTTTAAAAAAGAAAAAGATACCGTTAAAGCTATTGAATATTATAATAAGTCTTTAGCAATTAATCCAGAAAACAGGAATTCATTAACTAATTTAAAAAAACTAAAGAGAATTCAAAAATAGAGATTTCAAAATCATATTTACCAATAATTTAATCCTGTGATATTAGCTAAAAAAATCACTACCTTTATTTAAAATTATATTTTCACAATATGAAAACAGCTCAAGAATGGTTTGATGAATATGCTGTAAGCCATCAAAATTCAACAAATCAACTTATTCATTACTTATGTGTACCCGCTATTTTTTTTAGTGTAATTGGACTTTTAATGAGTATTCCGTCAACTTTTCTCGAAAATATATTTGAATTATACAACCCCTTACTAGAAAACTGGGCAACAGTAACATCTATTTTTATTTTATTATTTTACTTGCGTCTTGGATTTTGGTATTTTATTCAAATGCTATTCTTTATTTGTTTAGCAATTTTAGGTAACTTTTGGCTGGGTTCAACTGTAAACTTACTCTATGGCTCTTTAATCATATTTATTGCTGCATGGATAGGACAATTTTACGGACACCATGTAGAAGGGAAAAAACCTTCTTTTGCAAAGGACCTACAATTTCTTTTAATTGGACCACTCTGGGTTGTCAAGAAAATATCAATCAAAAGTAAATAATGAAAGAAGAAATATCATTTGAAAACTTTATAAAAGTTGATATCAGAATAGGAACTATTATAAAGGTTAAAGAATTTCCAAAAGCAAAAAAACCGGCTTACCAAATATTGATTGATTTTGGAAGTATTGGTGTGAAAAAATCTAGTGCTCAAATTACAGACTTGTATTCCAAGGAAGGATTACTTCATAAACAAGTTAGTGCTATAGTTAATTTTAAACCTAGGCAAATTGCAAATTTTTTAAGTGAATGTTTAATTTTAGGTGTTTACAACAATGATGGCAATGTTGTGCTTCTTGAAACATCACAACCAATTAAAAATGGAGAACAAGTTCGTTAAGATTAGCTATCTAATTTTTCGGATTATTTAATATTACAAGTGCTCCTATTACTCCTGGGATCCAACCACATAGCGTTAGTAAAAATATAATAATAAAAGACCCACATCCCTTATCAATAATGGACAAAGGCGGAAAAAGTATTGCTAGTAATACACGAAAGAAACTCATAAAACCCTAAAATATATTTCTAATTAGACGTGTAATTTTAAATTTTGTTACAATCTGTTTAAGAAAAAAAAAGTCATGAAATTTTACACTAAAAAATCATGACTTTATAAATCTCTTAATTATTCATTATTTACATTTTATCACCAAAGAAAACTGCATTCATAAGTAATTTATTAGTACCATACCAAAAAGCTCTAAAATTTGTATTGTCAGTAAACACAACAACTCTTCCCCTGCCCATTCTTTGAACTTTAAAAGGAACTGTATTTTTTATAACTTTTGCATTTTCCTTAGATATATAACCACTTAATAACGGATTATTTGTATACTGAATGGGATTATTATAACTCTTTTTATCTGCCTTCATAAAAAAAGTAGTATTTCTAAAAAGTGCTATGTTATCATTCTTATATCCGAAATTAATAGGATGAGAACGATCTATATTTGCCTCAAAAATAGCACCACCAATAACTTGAGCACCACTTTTCAAAGATTTTGCCTCAAAAGAAACATCTTTAATGGTATCAAAATTTGCACTTTCAAACTCAATATTTATAAATTTATTAGCACTCAACCATTTGGCTGCACTTCGGTAACCTATTAAAGTACCTCCATCACGAACCCATTTTTGAAGTTTTTCAATTGATTTCTTATCTAAACCTCTACTGTTAGGGGCTATTATAACGGTATATTTACTTATGTCTATTCGATTAAAATAAATCATGTCTAATTTTGTAACATGCATATCATATCGTTGATCGAATAAATGCCATATTTCTCCTGGATCACTTACATTTACTCCATTACCAACTAACATTGCTACCTTGGGTAATTTAATATTCCTAAAATTATTACTCCCTAAATCTATACCATCATTTAAACCTGTGGTTACTCCATAAATTTGTAAATGACTCTCATTTGCAACTTTTTTTAAGAAATCGAATAATTCTTGACTATCCAGCTTTTGGTTTTGAACAGGTATTTGAATAGTCCCATAATCATATGAATTACCACCATTATTGAAATTTTTCATTGATACTTTTGCGCGTATTCCTTTCTGCAATATTGCATTCAATGCTTTGGGTGTGTAATATTCATTCCAAGGCATCAGATAACCAACATTACTCTTTTTGCTCACATTACCTTCATTTATTTTTAATGTTTTAATTTCTGGCCCAGCATTATTTAATGAAATATTTTCTGCATAATCTACACCAAATGAGTGATTAAATGTCCATGCAGAAACATCGTAAAATAAACTATCTTTAAAGCTAGTCCTTACATCAAACATTGCCTTTACCAATTTTTGGTTTTTTTGATTCATTGGGACAACATAACTATATCCTTTTTTAAACTTTTTGCCACCTGCTCTAAAATCTGACTTTACTTCATGAATAGCAACTTGATGTCTTTTTAAAACCTCCGCTAAATGATAACTTTTTGCGGCATCTTTATGATCTCCAAAAACAATAGCTTTGGCTTTAGATGATTCATCCCTTGCTTTCTTATAAAAATCTTGTTGATATTTTAATATTTTTACACGCATATTTTTTGCAGCTTGAAGAGTAGACATCGCTGCTGTATATTGATTTCTAATTGTAAATGGAAACGTTAAAATACCATTAGATGTTTCTTGTGCATGACCTCTAGAACTTCCTTGTTCAAATAAAATACCAATACTTCCATTGATGTCTGGAAATGTAGACCCTTTTCCGTAGTAGAAATCATCATAACTCTCTTCTGAATAATACTGTGAACCAATCTTATCCAATGCTTTTGCGTGATAGGTACCAATCTCTTTAGTTAAATCTTGATTTAATTGGGGTGTTAGAGGGTGAGTTCTACTGGGAATACCTGGCTGAAAAAAGAAAGTTGAATTGGACCCCATTTCATGATGATCTGTTAATATGTTAGGTAACCATTTGTGAAATGATGCAATTCTAGCTCTAGATTCTGGTAACTGTACTGGTAACCAATCTCTATTCATATCGAACCAATAGTGATTTGTTCTACCTCTTGGCCAAACCTCAAAATACTCTCTGTCATTTGAATCTGGGTTAATATTTTTACTCTTGTTGGTATTTGCCCAATAAGCAAAACGTTGTAATCCGTCTGGATTAAAAGATGGATCAAATAAAATTACTGTATTATTCAATAAATCTTCAGTAGCTAAACTTGTTGAAGCTGCTAGATAATATGCTACAGCCAAAGCAGCATTTGAACCACTAGGCTCATTTCCATGTATAGAAAAACCCTGATAAACTATGATTGGGTCATTGGTTACATCCAGTGATGAGTCATTGGTACCGTCTATATGCCTTTGTCTTATATCGTCTATACGGGAATGATTGTTTGGAGAGGTAATCGTTAACAATAACAAGGGTCTTCCTTCAAATGTTTTTCCTCTGTCTTCAAGAGTAATACGATCAGATGAGTTAGCTAACACCTTCATATACTCAACAAGTTTATCATGAGTAACGTGCCACTCTCCTACTTCATGACCAATAACCTCTTTTGGAGTAGGGATCTTATCATTATAATTTTGATCAGATGGTATGTAATAATTTAGGTTTATTTCTTGGGAGTTTATTGAAAAAGAAACTGTTAAAAATAAAAAGGTAAGAACTATATTTTTCATTCGTATTTAGATTTGATTTTAACAAAGATATTAAAAACAAATCTTACTTTTTTTTAGAACAAAACTCTTATTTTTGATTAAAAATTATATACCATCTAATAATAAGTTATTCTTTGAGTAACTTTCATGAATTGGTAGATAAAAATAAAGAGGGTATTTCTGAACTATTTTCAGACAATCAATATATTCAATAATTGGAAATGATGGAAGAGAGTAAATTGCAAGAAATTAGAAAAAAATTATCTGGATCACTTGAATATGATGATCTACACAAGGCTCTTTATGCTACAGATGCATCTGTATACAGAAAAATACCTTTAGCTGTTGCCTATCCAAAAGATGAAAAAGATCTACAGATATTAATTGAATTTGCAACATCTAATCACTTAACTTTAATTCCCAGAACAGCCGGAACTTCTCTAGCTGGCCAATGTGTTGGTGAAGGAATCATCGTTGATGTTTCTAAACATTTTACAACTATTTTAGCTTTTGATGAACTCAATAAAACGATTACTGTTGAACCAGGAGTAGTTAGAGATGAACTCAATTTATTTTTAAAACCTTTTGGACTCTTTTTTGGCCCAAATACATCTACATCTAATCGTTGTATGATTGGAGGTATGGTTGGAAATAACTCATCTGGAAGTACATCTATTAAATATGGAGTAACAAGAGATAAAGTTCTTCAAATTGATGGAATATTAAGTGATGGATCTAAAGCAACATTTAAAGAGATATCCTCCAGAGAATTTAAACAAAAAACCCAAATCAAATCTTTAGAAGGTAGTATTTATGCTTCTATATATAAAGAACTTTCGCAAAAACAAGTTCAACAAGAAATTAAAAACCAATTTCCAAAACCAAGTATTCATAGAAGAAATACAGGTTATGCTGTAGATGAATTACTTGACTCTGATTTGTTTGGTGGTAAAAATGACATTATAAACTTAGCTAAACTTTTATCTGGTAGTGAAGGTACATTAGTTTTTTCTACAGCTATCACTTTACAATTAGATGCTGTACAACCTAAAGAAAGTATAATTGTTGCCTCACATTTTAATAGTATTAACGAAAGTCTTAAAGCAACAGTTTTAGCTATGAATCACGAGTTATATGCTTGTGAATTAATGGATAAAGTAATCTTAGATTGTACTAAAAACAATCGTGAGCAAGCCAAAAATCGTTTCTTTATTAGTGGAGATCCTGAGGCTATTTTAATGTTTGAAGTTTCTGGCAACTCTACTGAAACTGCTCATAAAAAAGCAGACAAATTAATTGAAGATTTGAAAGAACATAATTTTGGTTATCATCATCCTAAAATATTGGGAGATGATATCAAACGCATGTTTGACCTGCGTAAAGCTGGTTTAGGATTATTAGGAAATATTATTGGTGATAAAAAAGCTGTAGCATGTATAGAAGATACTGCAGTTGATTTAAATGATCTTCCAACATACATTGAAGAATTCACCAAAATAATGGATAAATATCAGCAAAAAGCTGTGTATTACGCTCATGCTGGTGCTGGTGAATTACATTTACGTCCAATTTTAAATTTAAAGAAATCTGAGGATGTTTCTTTGTTTAGAAAAATTACTACGGAAACAGCGCTATTGGTAAAAAAATACGGAGGTTCTTTTAGTGGTGAACACGGAGATGGTATTGTACGTGCAGAATTTATACCTCTGATGATTGGAAATGATAATTATGAATTATTAAGACGTATTAAAAAAGTATTTGATCCAAATAATATTTTTAACCAAGGAAAAATTACGGATGCTTTTCCAATGGATAAAAGCCTTCGATATGAAATTGATAGAATTGAGCCTGAAATTAAAACAATTCAAGATTTTTCAGACAATCAAGGGATTTTAAAATTAGCAGAAAAATGTAATGGGTCTGGAGACTGCAGGAAGCCTGCCTCAGCTGGTGGGGCTATGTGCCCTAGTTACAGAGCTACAAAAGATGAAAAAGATTCAACCCGTGCAAGAGCGAATACACTTCGTGAATTTTTAACCAATTCTAAACAGGTAAACAAATTCAATCATCAAGAGCTTAAAGATGTTTTCGATCTCTGTTTGAGTTGTAAAGCTTGTGCTTCAGAATGTCCAAGTAACGTAGATGTAGCAGCACTAAAAAGTGAATTTCTTTATCAATATCAGGAAAAAAATGGGTACTCTTTCAGAAATACCATGTTTGCAAATAATGTTAAATATAATAAGATAGGAAGTCTTGTTCCTAGTCTTACCAATTTGGTGTTAAATACTTATTTGACGAAGTTTATAATGGGTATTTCACTTAAGCGAAGTGTTCCAAAATTGACACCTAAAACATTGAAATCTTGGTATAAGAAGCAAATACATTCAAGCAGTCAGAAAATCGTTTATGTTTTCTGTGATGAATTCACTAATTTCTATGATGCTGAGATAGGGAAAGACACCATCATTGTTTTAAAAAAGCTTGGTTATAATCCTACCTTTATAAACCATGCAGAAAGTGGGAGAAGTTTTATCTCAAAAGGTTTTTTAAAGGAAGCTAAAGTCATAGCAAATAAAAATGTTTCTATTTTTAAAGAATTAATTTCTGAAGAAACTCCCCTTATTGGTATAGAACCTTCAGCTATTTTAACTTTTAGAGATGAATATATACGATTGGCTGACGACAAGAGTTCTGCCGAAATTATTTCTAACAATACGTTTACAATAGAAGAATTTCTCCAAAAAGAATTTGATAAAGGAAATATTAGAAGTAATCAATTTTCTTCAAAAGAAAAGCTGTTGAAAATTCATGGTCACTGCCATCAAAAAGCATTGTCTAGCACTCATGCTACTTTTTCAATTTTAAATATTCCTCAAAACTATAAGCCTACAATTATGAACACAGGTTGTTGTGGTATGGCTGGATCTTTTGGTTATGAAAAAGAACACTATAGAGTTAGTATGCAGGTAGGTGAAGATACGTTATTCCCTAAGATAAGAAATATTTCAAATGATATAGAAATTGTTGCATCAGGTACTAGTTGCCGTCATCAAATATATGATGGCACAAAACGAAAAGCCAAACACCCAATCACTATCCTGTGCGAGGCGCTTGTGTAAAATGCAATAACTTTTGATTATTAATTAAGTTGAGCTAAAAGTTTGATTTTATTCAATTCTATTTTTAATCCATCAACAAAAGCAATATACTCACTTTTACTTGTCTCTTCAAATAATACCCTGTTGGAAATAATTTGTTTTTTTATACTCATTTGAGAATCATTTAATAAACTCTCATCAATAAAGTGGATAGAAAATGAATATAATTCAATAATAATAGGTAGAACTTTTATACCTTTAGCTGTAGCGATATAACGGGTACTTTTTTTTGTACCTGTAGGATCTAGTTTCTCAATAAAACCATTCACTTGTAAAGATTTTAGCCTATTGGCAAGTATGTTACTAGCTATTTTTTCTTTAGATTCTCTAAGTTCTTTGAATCTGGTTTTTTTGTGCAAGATTAAGTCTCTCATTATTAACAATGACCATTTATCTCCTAACTGTTGAATGGAGTAAGCGATAGCACACGTTGGTTTCGGGGTAATTTTCACATTTATAATTTTTAATTTCATAATAAAACTACAAAAAATACACCCACAAACAAAAAAATTAATGAATTTTTAACAATAAAAACAACTCCATAACCTCAGTATTAACATATGTTAAGCTAATATTTAAACCATAAAAAGTTACAATATGATTTTTTAATTATTTTAGTCTATCTAGACTAGTCAATATTGTATTAATCTTAGCTAATGTGTCAGATTCTTTCTTTCGCTCCAAAACTATAACCTTTTCAGGAGCATTTTGAACAAAACGTTCATTCAATAATTTTTTCTGAATACCTGTAAGAAAACCTCTTGCTCTTTTTAGTTCTGACTCTAGTTTTAAAATTTCAGCATCTACATCAATATTCTCCTCAGAAATAGGCACAAAATATTCATTGGATTTAACCCTAAAGGAAGCTCCATCAACTTTTTCTGAAACTTCTTCTATAGCTGATGTATTCGTTAATTTTTGAATGAGTGTATTGAACTGATTATTTTTAATTTCTCTATTGATTACATATAACTTAATAGGATCTCTAAAAGGTATATTCTTATCTTTTCTAATGGTTCTTATTCCAGAGATAATAGCTGAAGCCATATCAAATTTTAATATGACTTCATTATCAAAGTCTTTTTGAATTGGAAAATTGGCAATAATTAAAGCCTCATCTGGTGTTCTAATTGCAATATGGTGCCATATTTCCTCTGTTAAAAAAGGCATAAACGGATGTAATACCTTTAAATTATTTTCTAAAATTTTTACTATTTCATTGAAAGTAGTTGCATCGATTGGTTGTTGATATGCTGGTTTTACTATTTCCAACAACCAAGAAGAAAAGTCATCAGTAATTAATTTATAAATAATCATTAAGGCATCTGATAATCGATATTTAGAAAAGTGGTCTTCTATCTCTGCTAAAGCTTTTTGAAATTTAGCATTATACCAAGTTAATCCAATACTTGCTGTTTGAGGCTGAGGTATAGTTTTATCGATCTCCCAACCTTTAATAAGACGAAACGCATTCCAAATTTTATTAGCAAACTGTTTTCCTTGTTGACATAGTTCTTCATCAAACATCAAGTCGTTACCTGCAGCAGAACTCAACAACAATCCTACTCTAACTCCATCGGCACCATAAGTTTCAATAAGTTTTAATGCATCTGGAGAATTCCCTAAAGATTTAGACATTTTACGACGTTGTTTATCACGAACTAACCCTGTTAAATAAACATTCTGAAATGGTTTTTCATTTTTATATTCATATCCAGCAACAATCATTCTGGCTACCCAGAAAAACAAAATATCTGGTCCAGTTACCAAATCATTTGTTGGATAATAATATTTTATTTCTTTATTTTCTGGATTTCTTATACCATCAAAAACCGATATTGGCCAAAGCCAAGAAGAGAACCAAGTGTCTAATGCATCCTCATCTTGTCTTAAGTCATTAATTGAGAAAGATTCCTTAAGATCATGAGTAGAATCCGATAGTTTTTTCTTTGCAATTTGAAAGGCTTCTTCTTTAGTTTCTGCAACTACAAAATCATTTTTGCCATTTCCGTAAAAATAAGCTGGAATTTGTTGACCCCACCACAATTGTCTTGAAATATTCCAGTCGCGAATATTTTCCATCCAATGTCTGTAGGTATTTTCAAATTTTTTAGGATAGAGATTTATGGCAGGATCATCACCTAAAACAGCTTCAATTGCTGGTTTTACTAAATCTTCCATTTTCAAGAACCACTGATCGGACAATCTTGGTTCTATAACAGCTTTAGTTCTTTCAGAGGTCCCAACTTTATTAGTGTGCACTTCTATTTTTACTAAAAACCCTTTTTCCTCTAATTCCTTAGTTACTTCTTTACGAACAACAAATCTGTCTTTTCCTTCATAATGCAAACCAAATGAATTTAAAGAAGCATCTTCATTAAAAATATCTATTACTTCTAATGCATGTTTATCACCTAATATCTTATCATTTTCATCGTGGGCTGGTGTAACTTTTAAACAACCTGTTCCAAACTCTATATCAACGTATTCATCTTCAATAATAGGAATAATACGATTACAAATAGGAACTATAGCTTTTTTACCTTTAAGATGTTTAAAACGAGTATCCGTTGGGTTAATACAAATTGCTGAATCACCAAAAATGGTTTCAGGACGTGTTGTGGCGATAGTTAAAAACTCATCACTCCCTTCAATTTTATATTTTACATAATATAAGTTGCCCTGTTTTTCTTCATAGATCACCTCTTCATCAGATAAGGTTGTTTTGGCTTCTGGATCCCAATTCACCATCCTAAAACCTCTATAAATTAGTCCTTTATTGAATAAATCAACAAAAACTTTTATTACAGAATCAGACATTTCAGGGTCCATTGTAAAAGCTGTTCTTTCCCAATCACATGAGGCACCTAGTTTCTTAAGCTGATCTAAAATAATACCTCCATATTCAGATTTCCATTCCCAAGCATGTGCTAAAAACTCTTCACGAGTAAGATCATTTTTATCAATTCCTTGTTCTTTTAATTTAGCAACAACCTTAGCTTCAGTGGCAATTGAGGCGTGATCTGTTCCAGGAACCCAACAAGCATTTTTACCAGACAAACGAGCATGTCTTATGAGTACATCCTGAATGGTGTTATTCAGCATATGTCCCATATGCAATACTCCAGTTACGTTAGGTGGAGGAATTACAATGGTATAAGGCTCTCTATCGTCTACTTCAGAATGAAAATAATTGTGTTTCATCCAATAGTCATACCATTTACTTTCTACTAAACTTGCATCATATTTTGATGGAATACTCATACTTATTATACTTTTTGCCTTAAGTGTGCAAAAGTACAATTATCTGTAGTAATTAAAAGTCTGTTGAATTATTTTTGATTAAATTTGTTTTGATATATTTAAAACCTTAATTTTTTATGAAAAAGTTTTTTACGTTTCTTATAATTTTATCTGCTACAATTTCTAATGCTCAAGAAGCCCAGGACTTAAAACCAGAATTTAAATTTAAAACTGAGACCATTAATTACGGTAAAATAATCTCAGGAGCTGATGGTGTAAGAGTCTTTGAATTTACTAACATAGGAAAATCACCTTTAATTATTTCAAGGGTCCAAGCTTCTTGTGGTTGTACAGTCCCAAAAAAACCAAATCATCCCATAATGCCTGGTGAAGAAGGAAAAATTGAAGTTGCTTATGATACTAAAAGACTTGGAGGGTTTTCTAAAGCTATCACTATTTTTTCAAATGCAAAAAATGAACGTAAAATGGTTAAAATTAAAGGCTATATTGAAAAAACAGCAGCATTCGAAAAGAAAAAAAATTTACTATCTGTAGATAATTAAGAAACTATAAACTACATTATAATTAAATGCCTTTAATATCAAAAAAAGGAGAACTGATGCCTCAGTCTCCAATAAGAAAACTCGTTCCTTTTGCAGAAGCTGCTAAAAAAAACGGAATAAAAGTATACCACTTAAATATTGGTCAGCCAGATATAAAAACCCCTAAAGTTGCTTTAGATGCTGTTAAAAATAACAGTATTGAAGTGCTTTCATATGCCAGATCTGAGGGGTCCGAAACTTACAGAGAAAAGTTAACTAATTATTACAAAAAAAATAACGTCGATATAACTCCTCAAAATATTATTACCACTACTGGTGGATCCGAGGCGCTATTATTTACTATGGGTAGTATTACTGATCCAGGTGATGAAATTATTATACCAGAACCATTTTATGCAAATTATAATGGGTTTTCTACTGCATCTGGTGTTAAAGTTGTTCCTGTGATTTCAAAAATTAATAACAATTTTGCACTTCCTAATATTGATGATTTTGAAAAATTAATAACTAAAAAAACCAAAGCAATTTTAATTTGTAACCCTGGTAACCCAACCGGATATCTTTACAGTAAGGAAGAAATTCTAAAATTAAAACACCTCGTATTAAAACACGATTTATTCTTAATTGCGGATGAGGTCTACAGAGAGTTTACTTACGACAACAACACTCATCATTCTGTAATGGCTGAAGCTGGTTTAGAGCAGCACGCAATTATGATCGATTCTGTCTCAAAGCGATATAGTATGTGTGGTGCGAGAATTGGTTGTATTGTCTCAAAAAATAAAAGTTTTATGGATACGGCTATTAAATTTGCTCAAGCTAGATTAAGTCCACCAACCTATGCTTTATTAGCTAGTGAAGCAGCCTTAGATACCCCACAAGTTTATTTTGATAAGGTCATCGAAGAATATGTTGAGAGAAGAGATACCCTAATAACTGAATTAAAAAAAATTGAAGGTGTAAAAGTTGCTAATCCAAAAGGTGCTTTTTATTGTGTAGCAGAGTTACCCGTAATTGATACAGATCATTTTGCACGCTGGATTTTAGAGGAATTTCATCACAACAATGAAACTGTTATGGTAGCTCCAGCAAGTGGTTTTTATTCTAGTGAAGGTGAAGGTAAAAATCAAGTTCGTATGGCCTATGTTTTAAATAAAGAAGATTTAGTTAGATGCGTTGAGATTTTAAAGTTCGCTTTAGCTTCCTATAAAAAATAAAAAATGTAAGTTTGATTAGATAAACCCGACATTTTATTATTTAAAATTTCATACTCTTAAATATAATAGACTTGAATATTCAACAAAACATTTCTCTTAAACCATACAATACTTTTGGTATAGATGTTTCAGCCAGTAGATTTGTTTCTGTTGATAATTTGGATAAACTACAAAAAATCTTAACACAAGAAAAGGATGTTTTTTTACTAAGTGGTGGTAGCAATATGTTACTTACTAAAGATATAGACAAACTTGTTATTCACATTAATATTAAGGGCATATCCATACATTACGAAAATGAAAGTGAGGTAGAGCTATCAGTTAATGCAGGTGAAGATTGGCATGAGTTTGTTATTTGGTGTATTTCTCAAAATTATGGTGGAATTGAAAATCTTTCTTTAATTCCTGGAAATGTAGGAACATCACCAATTCAAAATATTGGAGCATATGGTGTAGAGGTAAAAGATGTAATTACTCGAGTTGAAGGGATAGACTTAAACAGTGCAAAAAAAATTCAATTTTCTAACAAAGAATGTGATTTTGGATATCGTAATTCTATTTTTAAAAATGAATTAAAAGAAAAAATTGTTATTACTTCAGTTCGTTTTAAACTCACAAAAAAAAATCATCATTTAAACACTAATTACGGTGCTATTGAAAAAGAATTAGCAATTAGAAAAATTAGTAATCCAACTATAAAAGACATTTCTGATATTGTAATTAATATTAGGCAAGCTAAATTACCTGATCCAAAAAAAATAGGCAATAGCGGTAGCTTTTTTAAAAACCCTATAATAAGCTTAAAACAATTTAAAAAACTACAAGAAAAATATCCAAATATTCCATTTTACAAAATACCATCTTCAAAGAAAGAGGATGCTGCTTATAATTATAAAATTCCAGCAGGTTGGTTAATAGAAACGGCCGGATTTAAAGGGAAAAGATATGGAGATTGTGGAATTCATGAAAATCAAGCTCTCGTCTTAGTAAATTTTGATAAGGCTAGTGGAAAAGACATATATATGCTTGCTAAAAATATTCAAGAAACCATTTTATCTATTTTCGAAATTACCTTAGACATCGAAGTAAATATTATTGAATAAGTTATTTGACGATAAAATACATGCCTTTTTATTTTTAGAATACAAACAATAACACCGCATAATTACCCGTCTGTATTAGGAGAATTATTTATCTTTGTAAGACCTAAAAATCATTAAATGAAACTTATCTTATTAACCATTGGTCTTCTTGCTATTGGTGTAGCAGGAATAGCCATAAAAATATGGGCAAAAAAAGATGGTGAATTTGCTGGAACCTGTGCAAGTCAAAATCCTATGCTAAATAAAAGTGGTGAGGCCTGCGGTTTTTGTGGCAAAACTTCAGACCAATTTGAAGATTGTACAGAACCAACTCATAATTAAATTACAATGGTTATTACTGTTCTATTCTACACTTTTGTAGTAACCGCAGTAGTTCAATTATGTTACTACATCTCATTTACATCATTATTATTTCATAAAACTTCAACAAAATTTTTTAATAAGGTTGTTCCCGTGTCTGTTATTGTGTATGCTAAAAACAATGCTCAACACCTTACTAGACTTGTTCCATTACTACAAGAACAAGAGTATAAAAACTATGAATTAATCCTTATTAATAATGCATCAAATGATGAAACATTAGCGGTAATGAATAAATTTCAAGATAATGATTCAAGAATAAAAATTGTTAACGTTAAGAATAATGAAGCTTTTTGGGGAAATAGAAAGTATGCGTTAACACTAGGGATTAAGTCTGCAAAACATGAACAATTACTTTTTATTGATGCTGACTGTATGCCTAGCTCAAAAAAATGGATTAAAGAGATGACTGTTCATTTTTCTGAATCGAAATCTATTGTACTAGGTTATGGAGTATACCAATCAAAAAGTAATTTTTTTTTAAATATTTTAATACAATTAGATAAATTGCTTTCTACAATTCAATCTTTTTCTTACACAAAACTTGGGTCGTCTTATATGGCCGATGGGAAAAATTTAGCGTATAAGAAAAGTGAATTCTATAAGGTTAACGGATTTATAAATCATATGAGAATAGATTCTGGGCATCATGATCTTTTTATTAGAGATGCATCCACCTCATTAAATACTACTATAGTAGTGAGCCCAAATAGCTTTATAATTTATGAAGCTCCAAACACTCTAAAAAAATGGTTTACCCAAAAAAAAAACCAATTAAGTATATTCTCACATTATAAATTTAGACATAAATTTTTTTTAGGATTATTTAGTACTTCTAAACTACTTTTTATATGCCTAATACCTTTTTTACTTACTTATAAAGCAGACTACTATTCAATAGGTATTATTTTAAGTTATATATTTCTTACTTCCATAATCGTTGGTCTTTCTGCAAAAAAATTACAGAAAAAAAGTGTTCTATATTTTTCACCATTTATAGAAGTATTTTTAGTTCTATTTCAATTTGTTATATTTATAACCTACTCCATTTCAAAATATACGCATTGGAAATAACTAGAGAAATTTTGGCAAATCACATTCAGAAAGCAAAACAAGGAGACCAAAGTTCTTTTAACTTTTTATTACATCACTTTTGGTCAGATATTTATAACTATCAATTAAAAAGAACTCATAATGAAAATGATGCTGAAGATATTACCATTCAATCATTTTCAAAAGCATTTGATAAGATTAATAGTTTTGACAACAAATACCAATTCAAAACTTGGTTAACTACAATTTCTAAAAATATACATATTGATTTGATTAGAAAAAATAAAAAATCTATCAATACCAATACCAGTCAAGGTCAAGAAGCTGAAGCTTATAAGATTATTGATAATAATCCAACGCCTGAAGACAACCTTATTACTGAACAAAACCTAGCCAAGCTTCTTGAAGATATCAAACAACTCAAACCAAAATATCAAGAAGTTATTCATTTACGTTTTTTTAAAGAATTAACATACAGGGAAATTTCTCAACACCTGAATGAGCCTATGAGCAATGTAAAAGTAAAATTATTACGTGCAAAAAAAATATTAGCTGAGATTATTAAGAAATCTTGATGAGAAAAAATATAGTTAAGACTTTAGGTCCTGGGTTATTATTTGCTGGTGCAGCGGTTGGAGTTTCTCACTTAGTTCAATCTACAAGAGCCGGAGCTGATTTTGGTTTTGGTTTATTGTGGGCAATTTTAATTGCAGCTTTTTTTAAATACCCTTTTTTCCAATTTGGGCCTAGATATGCCTCGGCTACTGGAGAGACATTATTGGATGGATATAAAAAATTAGGAAAAGGTGTTTTGGCTATTAGTTACAGTATAAGTTTTATTACTATGTTCATTATTCAAGCTGCAGTTACAATTGTTACAGCAGGTTTAGCCGTCAATCTTTTTGGTTATTTTGATATGGTTACTTGGTCTTTATTAATTACTGTTCTTAGTATTTCTATATTACTTATCGGTAAATACAAGCTTTTAGATAACTTAATGAAATATGTTATTTTAATTTTAACTGTCTCTACCCTTTTAGCTGTTAGTGTAGCTATTACAAAAAACACCCAAGCCTATACATTTACTCAAGTATTCCCTAAAGAAACCATTGAAATTTATTTTTTAATTGCTTTTTTAGGTTGGATGCCAGCCCCATTAGACATTTCAATATGGCAATCTATATGGTCTTTAGAAAAAGAAAAAACAACATTAAAAAAAACAACAACTAAACAAGCTATTTTCGATTTTAATATTGGCTATATTGGAACTATATGCTTGGCAGTCTGTTTTATTATTCTAGGAGCTTTAGTCATGAACGGAACTGGTCAAAGTTTTTCAAGCAAAGGAAGTATTTTTGCGGGTCAATTAATAGAATTATACACAAAAAACCTAGGTAATTTTGCCTATATATTTATTGCTATAGCTGCTTTCACTACTATGTTTAGCACCACTATTACCACGCTAGACGCCTCTCCTAGAACAATGTCTAAAGCCAATGATTTATTATTTTCGAACAAATTAAAATTGAAATACTATTTTTGGATTATTCTCTTAGGAATAGGAACTTATATAATTCTTAGATACTTTAGAGATGATATGGGTTTAATGGTAAAAATTGCAACCATATTATCTTTCTTAACAGCACCTTTTTATGCTATTTTAAACTTTATTCTAATTACTGGAAAACATACACCTAAAGAGTATCAGCCGTCTATATATTTGAAAGTTTTAAGTATTTGTGGAATTATTTTTTTAATAGGATTTAGTGCTTGGTTTCTATTGAGTTTATAATTGTTTTCTTCGTAACTTTGCATTCTAAATTATATTATAATAATGGCAAACAATACTGCTGTACTTCCTAAAAGAGTTAAAAAACCTGATTGGCTTCGTGTAAAACTACCTGTTGGAAAAAAGTACACAGAACTTAGAGGATTGGTAGATAAGTATAAATTAAATACTATTTGCACCAGTGGTAGTTGCCCTAACATGGGTGAATGTTGGGGTGAAGGTACTGCTACCTTTATGATTTTAGGTAATATCTGTACTAGATCATGTGGTTTTTGTGGTGTGAAGACAGGAAGACCAGAAACCGTTGAATGGGATGAACCTGAAAAAGTAGCTAGGTCAATTAAAATTATGGGGATAAAGCATGCCGTAATTACCTCTGTTGATAGAGATGATTTGAAAGATGGAGGGTCTATTATTTGGGCTGAGACAGTTGATGCCATTAGAAGAGCAAATCCAAACACTACTTTAGAAACTTTAATTCCAGATTTTCAAGGAAAAAAGAATCAAATAGATCGTATTATTGATGTCCATCCAGAAGTGGTATCACATAATATGGAAACTGTCAGAAGATTAACTCGAGAAGTACGAATTCAGGCTAAGTACGATAGAAGTCTAAGTGTACTTCAGTACCTTAAAGAGAAAGGTATGAGAACTAAAACCGGATTAATGTTAGGTCTTGGTGAAACTGAGGAGGAAGTAATTCAAACCATGAAAGATTTACAAGGAGTAGGACTAGATGTTTTAACTATTGGTCAATATTTACAACCCACAAAAAAACACCTACCAGTAAAGGAATTTATTACACCAGATCAATTTAAGAAATACGAAACTTTAGGGTTAGAAATGGGTTTTATGTATGTTGAAAGTGGTGCCTTAGTTCGTTCATCATACAAAGCACACAAGCACGCTATATAAAGTATAAATCGACTTAATTTTTAAATTATTTTTTTAAGATAAAACTTGATATAAAAAAAAATTTAAAAATTAGAAATTTTAATGTCTTTTGGCATAATAGTTGAATACTAGATAATTATAAATCTTGATTATTTGATTTATAAAAAGGTAATTTGATTAGTTATAGTAAAAAAACCATCTCTAAAAGGATGGTTTTTTGTTTATATTCAATAATCTAATTATTTATCCATTATTTGAGTCTTGTAATTCTCTCGAAATAGCTTCTACATCCTCTAAAACTCGGAGTAAATTACCGCTCCATAATTGACCAATTTCATCTTCAGTGTAACCTCTTTTTAACAACTCTGCAGTAATGTTGAGTGTTTCAGATGCATCACTCCAGCCATAAACTCCACCTCCACCATCAAAATCTGAACTAATACCTACATGATCTAAACCTATTTTTTCTACTAAATAGTCAATATGATCAACATAATCTGAAACATCAACTGGTTTTGGGTCAGTTTTAGTCAATAATGATGATGCCTCTTTTGATAATGTTTTATAGTTCTTTAGGTAACTTTTACGTTCAGAGGCTTCTAATTTTCTAATTTCACTTCTAGAAATTATTTTAAATTCTCTTTCTTGAGCTAAAGTTTGAATTATTTTAGAAACAGCACCTGTATATGCTTCGTGTTTTTCTATATTAATATAAGAACTAAAGGCTACTGTTTGAACTACTCCTCCATTAGACTTAATCAATTCTAACTGCTCATCATCTAGGTTTCTACTATGATTACACAAAGCTCTTGCAGAGGAATGGGAGGCAATTACTGGAGCCTTAGATAGACTTATCATATCTTTAATAGATTGTTTTGATGGATGAGAAACATCAATCATCATCCCCAATTTATTCATTTGCTCAATCACTAATTTACCTAAATCACTTACCCCGTTATCTACCCACAAGCTATCCAGTTCTCCTGTGTTTGAGTCACAAAATTGGCTATGACCATTGTGCGATAATGACATGTATCTTGCCCCTCTATCATAAAATTCTTTGACTCTAGAAATGTCTAAACCAAGAGGATAAGCGTTCTCTACACCAATCATAGCAACTTTCTTTCCAGAACGATGCAATTCTCTAGCTTCATTAGAATTTACAGCTAGACCAATTTTATCTGGCGCTATTTCTTCTGTTAGTCTATGAATCGCTTCAAATTTACCTATTGCATTGCGATATGCATTATTGAATCCTTCAGCTGTTAATTCTCCTTGACTAGTATAAACAATGAACCAAGCAACATCTAAACCCCCAGCTTCCATTGTAGGAAGATTGACCTGGTTTCCCAAATCTTCAGTATAATTGTTATCATTTGTAAAGTTAGCCACATTAATGTCTACATGAGTATCCAGAACCAATACTCGATTATGAATTTCTTGAGCTCTCTCCAAAATTTCATCTGAATAGTTCATAAAATTATGTTTTTGTTCCTGTTTATTATAACAAGCTGTTATCAACAATATGAAAACTATGAATTTAAAAAATTTCATTTTTTTTAATATAATATCAATATCAAATTTAAAATTATTCTTTATTTAGATTTTAAACTTTTTATATAAATCCTTGTTTACGCATCCAATCATCATTAAACATTTTACCAACATACCTACTACCATGATCATGAAATAAAACCACAACAACATCATCTTTTGTGAAATGTTCTTTTAATTGTAAAAGACCTTTAATAGCAGCACCTGCAGAGTTACCTAAAAACATTCCTTCTTCTTTTGCTAACCTTTGAGTATAAATGGCAGCATCTTTATCAGTTACTTTAGTAAAACCATCTATTAATGAAAAATTTACATTTAGCGGTAAAATATCTTCCCCAATACCTTCAGTAATATAGGGGTAAATCTCATTATCATCAAATATTCCAGTTTCATGATATTTTTTAAAAACAGAGCCATAAGTATCTATACCCCATATTTTAATTGCAGGATTCATCATTTTCAAATAGCTTCCGACACCTGAAATAGTTCCACCTGTACCAACTCCAACAACAAAATGTGTTACTTTACCATTTGTTTGTTTCCAAATTTCTGGACCTGTACTTTTAAAATGTGCTTTGCAATTGCTTGGGTTATCATATTGATTCACATACCAAGAATTAGGGGTTTCTTTTCCCAATCTTTTGGATACCGAATAATAAGATTTTGGATCTTCTGGCTCAACATCAGTTGGACATACAACTACCTCTGCTCCAACTGCTCGAAGAATATCAACTTTTTCTTTAGATTGTTTATCAGCCATAACAAAAATACATTTATATCCTTTTATTACTGCTGCTAATGCTAGTCCCATGCCAGTATTTCCAGAAGTACCTTCAATAATAGTTCCTCCGGGTTTCAAACGTCCGTCAGCTTCGGCATCTTCAATCATTTGCAATGCCATTCTATCTTTTACTGAGTTTCCAGGATTAAAAGTTTCATATTTGGAAAGAACCAAACACGGTAAATCTTTCGTCAAATGATTAATCTTTACTAAAGGGGTATTCCCAATAGTTTCTAATATATTATTAGCGTATTGCATTATGTTATTTATTATCCCGTAAAGGAACAAAATATTTCAGAAATAACCTTCAAGGGAATGGTGTTTTCCTATGAAACTAACTAAACAAATTTGATCGATTTTGAGGGTTGAATCTTTGTGATAATAATTGATGGAATAATTAGCATTAAAAAGCATAGGACTAAGGTGCCTATGTTTAATAAACAGAGAGATAAAAAATCAATACTTACAGGAACTTCTGAAACATAATACGTAGCAGGATCAAGAGAAATAAACCCACCAAATTTTTGTGCAAATAGCAGTAGTAGTCCAATTAAATTACCCCAAAATAATCCAACAAAAATTAAATAAGATGCATTGTACAAAAAGATTTTTCGTATGCTCCAATTAGAGCTTCCCATAGCCTTCAATATACCAACCATTGGAATTCGTTCTAAAATTAGGACTAATAAAGCCGTAATCATGTTTATACCAGCTACCAAGATCATAATGATAATAATAAACCAAGTATTGTTGTCAAAAAGCGCTATCCACTCAAATAATCCAGGATAATTTGAAGCTATTGAGGTTGCATCTAGAGTTGCATCAATTTCATTATAAACTTCAACACTTTTTTGTTCTAAATTATCAAAATTTTCAAGAATAACTTCAAAACCACCCACCTCATTTTCATTCCAGCGATTTAAACGCTGAATCTGTCTTATGTCTCCAATCATCATATTTTTATCAAACTCAAGAAACCCAGTATTATATACACCAGTAATAACTAGTTTTCTATTTGATGGTAACTTAGAAGTTTTACTCTTAAAAAAGGTAACATTAATAGTATCATTTAACTTCAATTTCAATCTATCAACAATAGTTTTAGAGAGTAAAATATCTCTAGTTCGTTTTTGATTAAAATTAGGTATTTTTCCTGCTATAAGATATTCATTAAAAAATGTCCAATCATAATCTGTAGAAACACCTTTAAAAACAATACCTTCAAAATCAGTTTTTGTTCTAATTAATCCAACTTGATTGGCAAAAATTTGAATATTCTTAATCCCTTTAATATTGGAGAATTTAGGATAAAAATTCTGATTTTTATCAATAGGCATGACAGAAATATCAGAATTATTGGCATCATATTTTGTAATTTGTATATGGCCCTTAAAACCAGATATTTTACTCCTAATTTTTTCACGTAAACCATCACCTGTAGCAATGGCAATTAACATAATAACCATTCCTAATGAAATTGCTGTAATGGCAATTTTTATTATTGGAGACGAAATACTACTTTTATACTCTTTACCTGAGATAATTCGTTTCGCTACAAATAATTCGTAATTCAATGCTATGATTTTAAATACACGTAAAAGTACATATTTATTTATTCTTTTTATTAGTGCTGTAACCGTTTCCTTTGCGCAAAAATCTAGCCCTTTATCTAAAATTTACACTGGCGCAGATCAAACCCAATTGTATCTCTCAAAATTAAAAGGAAAAAATATTGCAATTGTGGCAAACCAAACATCTGTTATCTATAATGGAAATAACTATACTCACTTAGTAGACAGCTTAGTTTCTTTAAAAATAAATATTCATAAGGTATTTGCTCCAGAACATGGTTTTAGAGGTGATGCAGATGCTGGAGAATCTGTTGCCGATGGAATTGATAAGAAAACAGAAATTCCAATTATTTCTCTTTATGGTAAGAACAAAAAACCTACAAAGGAACAATTAAAAGATATAGATCTTATGGTTTTTGACATTCAGGATGTTGGTGTTAGATTTTACACTTATATTTCTTCGCTACACTATGTTATGGAAGCCTGCGCAGAACAAAAAATTCCTGTTTTATTGTTAGACAGGCCAAATCCAAACGGACATTATATAGATGGTCCAGTTCTAGAAACTGAACACAAGAGTTTCGTTGGAATGCATCCTGTCCCTGTAGTTTACGGGATGACAATTGGAGAATATGGACTCATGATTAATGGTGAGAAATGGTTGAAGAATGGTATTCAAACAAACTTGACTGTCATACCATTAAAAAATTATTTACATACATCAAACTATAATTTACGCATAAAACCTTCACCTAATTTACCCAATGATACAGCTATTAATTTATATCCCAGTTTATGTTTTTTTGAAGGCACAAATGTAAGCGCGGGAAGAGGAACTGCTAAACAATTTCAGATTTATGGCTCCCCTTTTTTAAATACAAAGAGTAAATTTACGTTTACTCCTAACCCAAATGAAGGATCAAAATCTCCAAAACATGCCTATATAATTTGTTATGGGGAAGATTTAACTGAAACTAAAAAATTAGCTAGTCTTAATTTATCTTGGCTCATTAAAGCAAAAAAACAAAATCGCACTAAAAATTTCTTCAATTCTTTTTTCACCAAGTTGGCTGGTACAGAAAAACTTCAAAATCAAATTGAAGAAAAAATCACAGAGGAATTAATCAGAGCTTCTTGGGTAGAAGACATAAAAACATTTAGGAATGTTAGAAAGTCCTATTTACTTTACAAATAAAATACTTTTTACAATTCCTCTAAATTTGTAGGCTTTTTATATTTTTGAAAGGGTTGTTTTAATAATTCTTTTAAAGAAGAATTTATTTTTTCATCAGGAAAAGTATCAACACCATAAACAATTTTATCTCTATCTAAATACTTATAAGTTCCTAATAAACGATCCCAAATTGAAAATATATTTCCGTAATTAGAATCTGTATAAGGTAATAAGTTATGATGGTGAACTTTGTGCATGTCTGGTGAAACAATAAAATAACTCAATAATTTATCAAGGGATCTTGACATTTTTATATTAGCATGTGTAAACTGAGTAAAAACTAAAGACAATGATTGATAAATCATAACAATAGCAATAGGAGTTCCTACAATCAACACGCCAAACAATGTAAATGTAAAACGTATAATACTCTCCAAAGGATGATGTCTATTAGCAGTTGTTGTATCTACTTTATGATCTGAATGATGAACTAAATGCACCATCCAAAGAGGTTTAATTTTATGTTCAGTAAAATGTGCTAAATAGGCACCAAAGAAATCTAAAAATAGTACCCCTAGAAATACATAAAGCCACAAAGGAATATCAATCGGTAGCCAATTAATAATACCAAAATTATTAGCTTGAACCCAATCAGCAGTGCCAAGTAGTAAAAATGCTAAAGTAAAATTAATGATAATTGTTGTTACTGTAAAAAATAAATTTGGAATGGCGTGTTTCCATTTCACATAATTAAAATTAAATAAGGGTAAAGCTCCTTCCAGAAGCCAAAAAAAAGTAATTCCCCCTACAAGTATAATACTTCTATGTATGGATGGTATAGTTTCAAAGTAATTAATAATAGTTTCCAAAATAAATGTAATTTTCACTAAAATACAGAAAGTTTTTTAACTTCTTTTTACTTTTTTATTGTAATGTAAAGGTATTCGTTTTTTTAAGTTTTCGATAATGGAATGTGTGGCTGGGCACACTTCGGTATTTGCTAGTGTTAAGTCTGTTATTTGAATAAACTTTTTTCTATTGGTATGAGGGTATTCAGAACAAGCCTTTGGTCTAACATTATAGATAAAACAAGAATTGTCAGTAGCATCAAAAAAAGAGCATGGCACAGTTTTTAATACCATAAAATCATCTTGATCTCTTTCTAAATATTGTTCTATGAAATTACGCTCTTTCATATTTAGATGCTTGGATATACGCTTAATATCTTTTTCTATAAAGATAGGACTAGTTGTTTTACAACAATTTCCACAAGTCAAACAATCTGTTTTTTTAAACTCATTATCATGCAGTTCTTTCATTACAACATCTAAATTCTTAGGTGTTCTCTTCTTCAGCATTTTAAAATACTTTTGAGTCTCAGGAAAGGTTTCCTTTGATAATTTAGGTAATTGTTCTAAGCGTTTTTCCATTTTGTAAAACTAAACTTTTCTACTTTTGAACTCAAAGCATGCTCCTTCTCTAGTTTGATATCTTTTAAGTTAGCTATAGCTGTGCAAAAGTACCTATAAAATCTGCGTAAACATCCATAAAAAAATAAGATTATATTGTTAATTGTGTAAAAAAATGTAAATTTATAGAAACATCAAAATTTAACTCAATTAATCATTGCCTTATGAAAGAAACAATAATTATTTTTTGCATCCTATTCTTTTCTTTTACTTCATTTTCTCAAGAGTCAATTAATGAATCCTCTGATTTTGCCGAACAAGAAATTGAAGAAAACGATGAATACAAAAATCGATTTAGTCTAGGTTGGGCGTATTATGGAAGAGGAAATGGAGTTTCTGCAATTTATGATCGTGAATTTTTTGAGTTTTTTTCTCAAGGGATTGGTGTTGAGGAATATTTTGTTGAAGATGAAGTGGAAACCTCCTTTTTTCTAGTGACAGAAATTCCTATTCAAAAATATTTAAATATTAATTCTGGTCTAGAAATATACCCTGGTGTAGAATATGGAAGTTTTGGGGGTGAATTTGAAGCCCATCCATTTTTAGGATTTTCTTATCCCATAGGGAAATCATCAGGAATTTATACAGAAATTGGATCTAGAGGAGTCTTTGGATTATATTTAAAGTTTTAAGAATTGAATAAATAACAATCAATTATGCCTTCTGCATTTTTTCAAAGAAAGACTATTGCACCCTCTCAAACAAAAGAGAAGAAAGAGAAAAACTCTCAAAAACAATCCTTTGTCGATAATCGCTCCAATGCAAATGAAATTTCAGAACTTCAGAATAGTATCAATGACACAACTGATTCTAATGAAATTAACCAACTTCAGGAAAAAGTAGATAATACTACTGGAATGCCAGATGATTTAAAAAAAGGTGTTGAAAATCTATCTGGTGAAGACATGTCTGATGTGAAGGTTAACTACAACTCTAATAAACCTGCACAGCTTCAAGCACATGCCTATGCTGTTGGTAATAATATTCATATTGCACCAGGCCAGGAAAAGCATCTGCCTCATGAAGCTTGGCATGTAGTTCAACAAAAACAAAATAGGGTAAAACCAACGACAAAATCAAATTCTGGAACAATGATAAATGAAGATCCAGTTTTGGAAAATGAGGCGGATGTTATGGGGCAAAAAGCGCTTCAAAACAAATCTCTAAATACTAATTTAACTGATGTTACTTTGACAACAGCTCAATTAAGCAGCAAACCTAATACTACTGCAATTATTCAAAAGGCTGGTAAAAAATATAAAAAATTAGAAGATCCAGAAGTTACATTTCATAAGGCTATGGGTAGCCAACTCATAGATGCCTATAGAATGATGGATAATGTGGCTGAAGCGATGCAAAAAGGCAAAAACAAAACTGCTATGATAGATATTGCGCTTGGATTCGCTGAAGCAGGTTTCTCCATAGCGTTACTACTCTCAGGCGTACCCGATCTGTTTGATGGAAGTGATTTACTATCTGGAGATCTTGGGCAAATAGGAGCAGAATCACTCGGTAAAGAAGCAGTTAACAAAGGAGGAAACACAGCATTAGGAGCAGCTAAAGATGAGACTGTGAATCCCGATATACAAGGAGCTATTCAAAAAACAACAACATTGGAAGATGTTGTAAAAGGAAAAATTTATGCTAAAGTTGGTACTATAAATAATACATGCGATACCCTTTTAGGAATGATTCCTTTTTTTAGTGCTATTAAATCCGTAGGGAAAGGTGTCAAAGAAGCCTCTTTAAATAAAGATCAATGGAATGCTAAAAAAGGAGTCTTATTAAGACATATTCGAGATATTGAGGTTGTATTAAGTGAAGCTATATCGGAGATTGATGTTGAAAATTATGGAGGAACAGAAATTATAAGTAGCAATAAAAAAACAGTTATTTTTAAGACAAAAAGAACATTAAATGAGGTATTATCTAAATATAAAGAAAAATCTAGTAATTTACGTGATATAACTGATACTTGGATTGAAAAACATATTGAAAGTGTACCTTTACTTACTAAGGAATAGATTATGACTTATAAACCATCCAATAACTAAATTTATGCCTTCTGCATTTTTTGAAAGAAAAATATCTACACCTTCTCAAAATAATGATATAAAAGAGATAAATACTCAACAAGAATCTTTTGTTGATAATCGTGCTAGTTCTAATGAAATTTCTCAACTTCAAAGTAATGTAAACAGTTCTATTAATTCTCAAGAAATTACTCAACTTCAGGAAAAAGTAGATAACACCACGGGAATGCCTGATGATTTAAAAAAAGGTGTTGAAAACTTATCAGAACAAGATATGTCCGATGTGAAAGTTCATTACAATTCTGATAAACCTGCACAATTGCAAGCACATGCCTATGCCCGAGGAACAGATATTCATATTGCACCAGGGCAAGAGAAACATTTACCCCATGAGGCATGGCATGTTGTACAGCAAAAGCAAGGAAGGGTCCAGCCAACTATGCAGATGAAAGGCAATGTGAATGTGAATGATGATGCAGGATTGGAAAAAGAAGCTGATGTGATGGGTCAAAAAGCATTACAACTTAAATCTAACAACCAAGAAAATCTAAATCACTCACAATTAGAATTTAATGCAGTATATCAGTTCAAAGTAGATGCAATACATGGTGCGACATGTCCAACATTAGCTGATACTGAAGGCACTGACGACTATCTTTCTTTTGTGAGTAATATGAACGCATTGGGAAAAACGATGGGAGTTCCTATAGATAAAACTGTAACAAATGAAATTTGGGTAAAAGCTATGCAAATTTTATGGAAAACTCAAGACATGACAGGTATGGGTACGTTGCAGGATAAACAAGCAGGTACAACAAAAGATAAAACAGCTTCTAAACCAAAGGATGCTAGAGAAGAAACACCTACTGACCAAGGAGCAAGATTTAACTTTGATTTTGCAAGTGATACTTTTCAGGAGGTTCTACAAAATGACTTTAAGACCCTCGCAGGTTTGATTATGGATAATTTTAAACAGACCTTTGAAAGTAAAAGAATATTTGGTTTTTGGTCTAAAGATCCTGCAATGGAAGTTGGGAAGAGTTCTAAGGCATTGATGTTAGAAGATAGTGCTCTTGGAAAACCTTTTGATGGAATTAACTTAACAGGAAACTGGAATATGGAACTTTGGGGAGCGATCTCACATTATTATGCTGAAGCTGTAAGTAAAAACATAGGTCAGTCTAACATACAGTATTGGGGATTTGTTGGAGATGGGGCTACAGGAGATGTAGATAATATATATGCAAAAGTTGAGAAAGTAAAATTTCAAGCGATGGGAAAAGAGAAGAACATTACAGCAGAAGCAATGGAATCAATAATACTATGGCATGGATGTCTGAGTGATATTAACGATCAGGGAGAAAAGATAAAGGCAACACCTCACCCAGGATATAATGTTATGGGTCTTATTGGAGTATTAAATGTTGGGTCAGATAGGCATAAAATTGCTAGTGAAGTTGAGGATAAAACCAAATTACTCAAAGAAGTGAAATCTACTAGGGTTAAAAGAAATTAAGCATAAAATTAAAAAGAAGTAACGCAGAATGATATAATAAAATGACAGAAATAGACCAAATTAAAAAAAAATTAAAAAAAATTTCGTCTAAACCTAATTTATTTACATTAACACCCAGTTATTAATATATGTCTAGTTCATTTGACTTTTCTAAAAGAAATAAAACTAATATTTCAAATGAATTATTAAAAATCAATAAACACTTACCATATGGTAATTTAAACATAAATGAAAACACTATTTATTTCAAGTATGTTTCTGTTTTTACAGATAATTCAATTGATAATAATGTAATTCTTGATATTTTAAACGTCATTAATTATATTTCTCAAAACTACCAAGATAAATAGCTTTAAAATTTATTTATCCTTATTCTTCTTAAAAATATCTGAGAAAGCACCAGCAATTAATCCTGTTGGTACCGCAAAAATACCCAGTCCTATCATGATAATGATTCCAGCAAAAATCTGTCCACCATGTGTAACGGGTGAAATATCTCCATAACCAACAGTAGTTAAAGTAACTACAGCCCACCAAAGTGATTGAAAAATATCTGGAAAATTTTCTGAATTTGTAGGATTTTCAAAATAGTAAACTCCAACTGCGGATACATAAAGCATGAACATAGCCATTAAAGTAAAATACATTAATTCTTTCTTTATTTCTCTAAAAGCAGAAAGGATACTCATGGCCGCTGGTTCGTATTTAAACAATGATATAAATCTCAATGCCCTAATTTCTCTCAAGATATATGGCCCAGCACCAAATAAACCAATAATAGCTAATAAATCGATAATACCCCAAAAACTTAAAATAAATTTTAAGCGTTTTGGGTTCGAATAAACTCTTAAAACATACTCTATGGTAAAGACTACCAGCGGAATATTATCCCAGGCTTCAAAATAATGAGCGTATTGCTGCATTGATTCAACCGTCATTAAAGCATGATCAATTATATCTAAGAAGATTATGCTGTAAATGATTACATCTATAGTTATGGCGTATTTATCCTTAATATCTGTTAAATAAAAGTGTATTTTTTTTCTCATCTTATTAAATATTGGTTGGTTTTTGATTATGCTTGGTTACCAAATCTATAAAATATTTAAGAGAATCGCAAGAAGCTCGGTCCATCCACGATTCTTGAATAATAATAAATTTTGAAATTAAAAATAGAATCATTCCTTCATCTTCTTTACTATTTATAAGAGTTTTAATATTAAAGTCACCCCAGCTGTAATGAATATTTTTTTCATTTTTTGGATAAGGTCCAATAAAATTATTATTGATCGCCCATGTTATTTCTCTCCATTTTTTTGGAGCTAGGTATAATTTTGGAAGTTCAGGAATTACACTTTTTTTTAAACCAGTCTTTACAACTAAATAAGGGCCTATATCATCTATATAATTAGCAATCTCTATTGGTTGTTGACTTCTTAAATGATAGTTTTTATCTAGATAGTCAATAAATTTTTTATACTGTGCAATCATATTTTGATTGACTTTTGGAAACAGTCTTGTAATTTCCCCCTCATAGCCATTTTCTATTGCTGGATGAAGACTTTCGGTATGATGATCATCTAATTCTTTACAGATAACTCTGAAATAATCAATCCCCAGAGGTTTTTTAAATAAATGCAACTGACCGATATAATTTGAAAAGTAAACCCTTGAATTTCCTTGAACTTTTTGAATAAATTTCCAATCTTTTTTTGATGCACTAGTATAATGCCCACTACCAGTAAAAACCAAAAAAGATTTAGCTAATTCAGTTTTACCTGTAAAGGTATTTCCATTAGATTTTCTATACATATTTTTAATTTGTAATCGTTTCGGATGATTGATCGTTACTGATTGAATCTGATTGATCAATTGAATTACTCTCAATACTAGCCTCTTGAATTGTTGTATCATTGATTTGATTGTCAAAAGCAATGAGTTGACTAACTTGATCACTATTATCAATTTTTGATTGAAGCTGTGCTAGTGATTTTTCATTATCATTTCCAATTTTTGCAGCCTTAGCCCCCATTACATCAGCTTCTTTTTCTAAAGCCGGATCATCGTTAATATTGACCTTAGATTTCATTTGTTTTGTTGGTTGGACCCTACCCTGTTTTTGTTGTGCGACATGCCAAGCTTCATGAGGTAAATGTTTTTCTTGTCCAGGACCTAAGTGAATATTATTCCCTTGAGCATAGGCGTGAGCATTAAGCTGAGCCGGTTTATCAGAATTATAATTCACATTAACATTGGACATATCTTGTCCGGATAATTTTTCAACTCCAGATTGTAGATTTGATGGTAAACCTCCATCAGATTTTTTCTGGACGGTTGAACCAGAAGAACCATTACTAGAATTAAACTGTAATGGATCATCATTTTCCTTCATTTGGGCAGGTTCAGATACATCATCAAAGGAAGGTTCCTCAGTTTCTTGCATTTGAACAGATTCAGATACATTACCAATTGAAGGTTCCTCAATTTCTTGCATTTGAATTGGTTCAAAAACTTCTTCAATTATTGAATTACTGCTCTGATTTTTTTGGAGTTGAAACGCAGGTTCAGAGGAATCTTTTGTTTTCATCTGAGCAGCATCTGGGCCTCCACCCTCTTTAAATTTGTCTTCTTTTTCTGATTTGCTTAACTTCTTAGGTTCTTCACTACCCGTTTCAGATCCTGAATCATCTGAAGAGGATTCATCATCTTTTTTGGCTTTTTCTTCCTCTTTAGCATTTTGATCTTCATCAGCTGCTGCACTTGTTTCTTCCTCATTTTTCTTTCTTTGGTCTTCAAGACTTGGAGTTTTTCCTTTTCTTTCTTTTCCTGGTAAAGAAAAATTATCAAATCCAAAAGCAAAAGCTTTGATTAAATTTTCAATAGTAAAATCTTCAGGACCAAAATCTTTTTCAAGTGAAGCTACCATTCCTTCAACAAGCAAAAAATCAAATTCTTTTTTAAAAAATAAAAACTTCATTTTAATGGCAGCATATAATGATCCCATCAATTGACCATATAAATTACCACTAAGTTTGAAACCTTTAGAATCTGCAGTCATGGTCATATAAGCATCTAAAATTGCTTCAAGTTTTGCTTTAATTCCTACAGCCACACTAGCAATCCCTAAATTAACTGAAAGACCACCAAATATATCTACATAAACACTACCATGCCCAAGAATTGTGGCGGCTCTAATCTCAAAAGTTGAAATATCTGGAATAAAATGAGGGTCTGTTTTGATTCCTGCGATTAGTTGAGCTGATGCATCAGCTTCAAAGCCCATTCCTATTTCAATATCTATATTAAGTCCAGGGACCCCAGTTGGGATAATAATTGGTGGAAATTCATAATCCAACGAGGATTTGAAGAACTGAAATTCAGCACCCGCCTCAAGATCATAACCTTCTTCTTCACGTACCCCCTGTGCATACAATGTATATAGACCACCTGGCCCTTCCATTTCTGCCGTTATACTCTCTAGATATCCATTGTTTACTACTGCTGTTCCTGATATTTTTTGACCTGCTGATTCTGATTCAATGGTAACCTCACCTCCAAAATTTAAAGTTTCAAAATCTGGATTAAAATTATCATCTGTATTGATCTCACCATGAACATGTCCTTTAATAATATCTTTTTCTATAGTTCCATCACCAATAATCGTATAACCTTCTCCATTGTCTGTTATGGAAGCTGTAATGGTATAGAGATCACTTGGACCTACTACTGTTCCATCTAAACTTACCAATCTACCATTTTCCATAACACCTTTCATCATGATATGATGTCCGGCTGTTTCTGTATCTACATCAGCTTCTCCACTAATACTTAATGAATCAAAATCTGGACTAAAGTTTTTATCTGTATTTATTTGACCAGTTACCGTACCTTCAATAGGCCCTGCATGAAAATCACCAGTCGCAATAATTGTATATCCCTCACCATTATCCTCAACAGAAGCTGTGAGGAGATACATGCCGTTTGGTCCTTCAATTGTTCCTACAAGGCTTTGTAGAGACATATGTTCCATAGTCCCAGACATCTCAACATGATTCCCTAATACATCTGTATTAACATAAACATCACCACCGACATCAAGAGTATCAACCAGAGGATTGAAATTATTATCTGTATCAATTTGGCCAGTTAATGTACCTACAGCTGGTCCTGCTGTAAACTCACCACTACCAGAAACGGTATATCCTTCACCATTATCGATAACCGATACTGCAAGATCGAACATGTTATTAGGACCAATTACGTTTCCTGATAAGTTTGCCAATCTAGATTCAACGAGTGAACCAGCCATCATAATTTGTATCCCTGAAATATTTGTATCAACATTGACATCTCCAGAAACTAGGAACGTACTTGGGTCAATATTAAAATGATTATCGGCAGTAACTTCACCTAAAAGATTTCCTTGAATGGGTCCAGCGGTAAATGCACCTTCACCTGAAATGGTATAATCAGATCCATTATCAACGAGTGCTACATTGATTGTAAAAGCATCTCCTGGACCAATAATTGTTCCTGCAAATTCTGAAATTCGATTGTTCTCCATGGCTCCGAATAGCGATACTTTTATTGAGGAGAGATCTTGATGATAACTTATCTGACCACTAATATTTAAGCTACTAGGATCTACTGAAAAATTATTATCAGCATCTATTTGTGCTTCTACGGTTCCTTGGATAGGGCCTGCTACAAAATTACCAGAGCCTGAAATGCTATAACCGTCTCCATTATCTTCTACTGAAGCCGAAATAAGGTATGCACCTCCCATTCCTTCTACTGTTCCAGCAAGGCTTGCCAATCTTCCGTTTTCTATTGCACCCTGGAGATCTATGTGTAATCCTGACATTTCTGTATCAACAGCTGCTTCACCACTAATATTAATTGAAGAAGGGTCTATAGAAAAATTATTATCAGTTTCTATCTGAGCCGTGGCAGAGCCTTGTACAGGTCCTATTGCAAAATCTCCTGAGCCAGAAATTGTATATCCCTCACCATTATCGACAACTGATACTGCTAAATCGAACATATTACCAGGACCAATAACATTCCCTGATAAATTTGCCAATCTAGATTCTACTAGTGAACCAGCCATGATAATTTGAATTCCAGAAATATTTGCATCAACATTGACATCTCCAGATATTAGCAGGGTGCTTGGGTCAATATTAAAATGATCATCAGCAGTAATTTCAGCTAAAAGATTTCCTTGAATGGGTCCAGCGGTAAATGCACCCTCGCCCGAAATTAAATAATCAGTTCCATTATCAACCAGTGTTACATTGATTGTAAAAGCATCTCCTGGGCCAATAATTGTTCCTGCAAATTCTGAAACTCGATTGTTTTCCATTGCACCAAACAAGGATACTTTTATTGAGGAAAAATCTTGATCATAATTTATCTGTCCACTAATATTTAAGCTACCAGGATCCACTAAGAAATTATTATCAGCATCTATTTGTGCTTCTACAGTACCTTGGATAGGGCCTGCTACAAAATTACCAGAACCTGAAATGGTATACCCTTCACCATTATCTTCCACTGAAGCCGAAATAAGATATGCACCTCCCATTCCTTCAACACTACCTGCAAGGCTTGCCAATCTTCCTTTTTCTATAGCTCCCTGAAGATTAATGTGTAATCCTGACATTTCTGTATCAACAGCTGCTTCACCACTAATATTTAAGCTACTTGAATCTACAGAAAAATTAGTATCAGCCTCAATTTGAGCTGAAGCAGATCCTTGTACAGGACCTGCTGTAAAATCTCCAGATCCAGTAATAGTATATCCATCTCCATTATCAACAACAGATGCAGCAATTACATATGCACCTCCTAGGCCTTCCACTGTTCCTGATAAACTGGCCAATTTTCCATTTTCAAGAACTCCTTCGAGGTTAATTAAAACTCCTGAAACATCTTTATTAACTGAAGCTGATCCACTAATATTTAAAGATGAGGGATCAATATTGAACGAATCATCGGTCACGATTTCTGCAATTGCTGAACCCTGAACAGGACCTGCTAATAATTCACCAGAACCAGTAATCGTATAACCTTCACCATTATCTTCAATAGAGGCGCTAATGATGTAGGCACCATTCAAACCCTCAATAGTTCCAGAAAGGTTGGAGAGTCTTCCATTTTCAAATCCTCCAGTTAGGTTGATTTTAACTCCAGAAAATTCTTTATTGATTGAAGCTTGACCTTGTGTTACCAGTGAGGACATATCTGGATTAAATGAGGAATCTGCTTCAACTGTAGCAGAAATAACTCCTTGAAGAGGTTCTTTTACAAAATTCCCTTGACCGGTAATTATATAATTATCTCCATCTTTCGCAACAGAAAGGTCTATTAAAAATAATCCTTGAGGTCCTTCAATACTACCAGACAATCCATCAACAGACATACCGGTAGCTTGACCGCCAAGATTTATTTTTAGACCAGATATTTCCTTAGAAATATTGACCTCTTTTGATTCAGAATTTTGGTTTTTTTCATCCATCAATATTCATTTCTAGAGTTTTTCCATCTTTCATCAATTCACGTCTAATTCCTTCAATCAAATGTTTGTAATTTATTGATTCACCTGTTCTTTTTGCATACAACCAAGAAAATTGTATAACATTTTTAATACTACCTCCACTAATTTCAAACTCTTTGGCAAGTTTAATAATCAATTTATTTTCAAGATCTGCAATCCCATTAAGTGAATTTCTCCACAATTTTCTTCTCTCATAACTTGAAGGTAAAGGAAAATTAATAACAGATTGTATTCTCCTAGAGAAGGCTCTGTCTATGTTTGGTTTTAAATTGGTTGCTAAAATAACTAGCCCTCTATAGTCTTCTATTCTTTGTAAAAGATAAGCTGTTTGTTGATTTGCAAACCTATCTTTAGAGTCACCAACCATTGTTCTTTTAGAAAATAATGACTCTGCTTCATCAAAAAATAAAATCCAATTCTTATTTTCTGCAATATCAAAAACCTTAGAAAGGTTTTTTTCAGTTTCTCCAACATATTTAGAAACTATTTGAGATAAATCAACCCTATATACATCAATATTATTGTGTTTACCAATTAAAGATGTGGTCAGAGTTTTCCCCGTTCCTGGAGGACCGTAAAATAAACATTTATACCCTCTATTAATTTTTTTTGAAAGATTAGAGTTGTTAATTATATCATTTTGATATTGTATCCAAGTATTGACATTTTCAATTTCATCCATTACCACAGAATTTAATACTAAATCATTCCATTTTAATTCAGTATTTAATAATTTTGCAGGAAAATCAGATGAATAATCAGGTTTAAATTTTTGACCAATTGTGATCATTTTTATCACCTCATCATGTAAATATATCACCTTAGACATCTTAAACTCTTCATTTTTTTCATTAGAAAAGTAGATTGCAGAAATTTTATTTAAAATATACTCGTTATCAAAAATATACTGAGAATTAAAAGCTGAATCCGCACTATTTCCGTGATAAATAAAATTAATTGTACCAAATGTTGGGATAAATCTAGATTTTTCGCCATCTAGTTTCCCACTAAACTCTGTAAATCGTTTATCTAATGCCTTATTTTTAATTAAAAATTTATCAAATACTTCTGGAAAGAAAATATTTGATAAACAGGAAATAATTATCAATCTATCAAATTCCTTTAGATCGTTATCTAATATCCATTTAGAATATAAACTTTCATCTACCACGATATTTGGCGCCTTTGGCATGCTCTTAACTGAACCATTGAGTAAAAAATGATTTTCAAACCTCAATTCAATCATTTTTTTAAGCCAATCAAGCTCCTTTTTTATGGTGATTGAATTATTTTTTTTAAGATCTACCGTATTATTCATTCTCTCAGTACTTCCAGTTTACTATTAATTTCTTTTTCATTAAACTATAATTAACCATTGAAATACCCCAAGATAAAGACTTGAGAAAAATATCTGGTGGTTTATTTTCAATATCAATGATAAAAGAGTCCTCTTTTTCTATTAATCTGCCCTCTCTTTTTAGATACCAATCTCTCAATGTTTGAGGAGATTTAACTTTTTTCCAATTTGAAAGTAATGCTTGAATGGCACTATCACAAATTTCCAATTCAAAATCAACTAATTCTACAGATGAATCAATCTCTCTGTCCAAGTCGATTCCACAAAGAATTTTATTGAATATAAAATCTTTTTCTTTTGAATCAAGACCATTTACAATATAATCAGTAGCCATAATCGCTTTGTCTTTACTTATTTCATCTTTATAATTATCCTTTCTCAAGTTAAGTAAATTTAATTTTATAAACAAAGTATTTAAAAAGGGCCAAAATAATAACAATCCTGCATTATATATGATAATTCCGTCCTTGAGTTCATTAATTGAGTCCTTAATTTTTGTTTTTTTAACTGATTTATTTTTCTTTGATTCAATTTTATTATTCAAGTTCTGAACTAAACTTTTAAGGTAGAATTTGTGATTCTGATTGATTTCTAACAGCCTAGGATTTGAAACCATCTGATCATACTCAAAAATTTTATTGACATTAATCATTTCAGAAAAGAAGGTTTCAATCAAAAATTCTGATGAATCTTTAACGATAAATTTATATTTAGGCCAACTTAATAGAATCTTTTTTAATGTGGCTCTTTTAAAATCATAATCATAATTTTTAAATCCCCCATCATTAGAATCAGTAAGATGGTATATTGAATCATCACTTAACAAACCAATATCATTGATTGCCTTCATAAAAAGAGTTAAATATCTTGATAAATCTGGGTAAATAACTCTTAATATATTTTCAAATTGTTGATTCAATATGTCATGATCTTCATTGTTTACATATACAATGGAAAAAAACCGATCTAACTTTGAACCAGATTTTGACCAATTAAAAAGGTGTTTTTTTACCAAATAAATATTTTGAGAGAATGCTTTTATAAAAAAGACTTTCAGTTGCTTGAAATTAAAAGTCTTGGAATCATATGGGAATGAACCAAATTCCACATAATATGTAAGAATATTAAAATTATTAATGATAAAATCATCTTCTATACTTTCTTTATAATCATGAATTTGTTTTTTTAAATTTTCAGAAATTGAATCCTTATTTTCAGTATCCTCTTTTATCTGCACAGGAAATATATTATCAATCTTTTCAGTCAATCTTTTAAGAAGTGTGATTTGATTGGAATATTGATCAAAACTTGAAAACTTTTTATAATTCAATTCTTCTGAAAGCTGAGAATCAACTAATTCTCCTGATTTTGAAAGTTTACTTTTTGTTTCAACTTTCTTCTCTCTAGCAATTCGAACTTTTTCTATTTCTTTGATTCTGATTTCACCAATTTCATCAATTTTTATATTTATTAAGGAATTAATATGAACATCATCAAAAATAATTTTTGAAGTATCTCCAGCGTCAATCTCTTTGTTAGATGTATATTTTAGCTTTGACTGATAAATATTACTATTAATCTCTTTATTAAAGGATAAAAGAGTAATAATGCTGTCTGTTGAAATTGTTTTTTGTTGATTTAAATAAATTAATAATTCAATGAGTTTTGATTTTTCTGTTTTGAGAAAAAGATAAGCAGTTTCAAATATTTCTGTAAATACGTCTTTAATAAGATTTGTGGTAAATTTCAATTCAAATATTTCAATGATATTGTTCAAACCGAAAAGATTAAAAAGAAAACTCTTGTTGATATCATTCTTGTTAAAAAACAATAAAAAAAGAGGTATTTCTTTTTTATTCTGTCTGAAATAATTTTTTATTTTCTCGATTAAGGGCTTTAATTTTGGAGAGTTGTAATAATTGATTTGTTGGTTAAAGGATAATTCGATGATTAAATCATCCATTGAATCAATTTCATTGGTCAAAAGAGTATCAATTTCATTATCTTGAAGATTATTTTCAAGGAATTTTTCTTTTTTAAAAACGATATTTAATTTTGCTTGAAAACCCTTTTTATTATCATCTTGGTTAAAGGATAAAATATCAATAATTTCATTTTTTGAAATCAACTTTAGTTGGTGTAAATAAATCAAAAATTCAATAAACTTAACTGTTGATGTTTGGTGGGATTCATAATAAATTTGAAAGATTTTTATAAATATGTCTCTGATATTTTTTGTGGTGAATTTTAATTCAAATATTTCAATGGTATCATCTAAACTAAAAAGATTGTGAAGAAAACTCTGATTAATTTTATTTTTATTAAAAAATAATAAATAGTCTAATAGCTCTTTTTTATTTCCTTTAAAGTAATTTTTTATTTGTTCAATTATAGGTTTAAATTTTGTTGAATGATCAAAATTAATTTGATGACTATAGCAGGATAGTTCAATGATGCATTCGTGAATTGAATGCTCTGCTAAAGTGATAAAAAGATTGATCTCTTTATTTTGTATATTTTTCTCAGAGAAAAGATTCTCGTTAAAATTAATATAAATTGAGTCGTCTATTCCAATTGATTTTAATTGTTTAACTCTATTTATTTTTGTGAGATTTTTAAAAACTACTGTCTTTTGATAATTTATATCTGAAAGAATAGTTGAAATTATTTTGTTGATGTAATTTAATGTCTTCAAACTCCATACTCTTTTTTCAAGAATTTTTTGTACGATTATTGACTTAAATTTTTGATCTTTAAATAACAAGGAATATTCATCTGATTTTAAATCTAACAAACCACCACTGAGAATATATATAATTTCAAAAAACAACTCTAAATCATCTTCTATTAATTCATTGATCAGTTGATTACTGATGATTAAATCTTCTTGAAAAAGTGACCTTAAATATTTTTCATCTTTGTTTTTTACCAACAACTTAATGAAATTCATAATTTCATTTTTGGAGATGCTATTTCTGTCAGACCAAAAGGATAATTGATTACTTTTTAAAAAATGAAAGTACATGTCTTTGTAGAAAATCTTTGTTCTAGTTGTTTGAGGAATTTGACTGTACTTATATGTATTGGACAAGCTCAACAATATATCATTAAATTTAGGGTCTACTTCATTGTTATTGTTTAAAAATGATTTGATCTTTTTTTTATTTAAATCACCTGATTTTGCGATATCAGTAAATAACTCATAGTAAAAGTCATTTTCAACTAATAAAAAATCAGGATTTTTTGATATTGAGTTTAAATAAGTATACCTCGCAAAAACTTGAATAAATTCATCTGTTTTATTGGTAAAGTCAAGGATGTTATGAAATTCTAAAAATCTTTTTTCAATTTTTCTGTAACTATCATTCATTTCGTCCAATAGAAAGTCTGCTTCTTCTTTGAACTCATTCATTAAGGATATTTTGGAAATTAAAATGATTGAATTGATGCTTTTATTTGATTCTAAAAATTCAATAAACAATTCGCTATCTTGAAATATTTTTTTCAAAAAAAGCTCTTGATTGTTAAATTTCTCTATACCTTCTTCTGAAAAACTATCCAATAGGAGTGTCTTTTCATTAAAATTTATAGTAGCCAAGTAATTTTTTAAATACGAGAAATCTGAGAAAAAATCATTGAACTCATATTCAATGATGTATTCGCTTTTTTTTTGAATATTTTTTTTTGATTTTCTTGAAAATTTTTTAGAGTGAGAATTTAATATTTTAATAAATTGATCATATTCTTTCAGAATAATATCTAACCCGATATTTTTTGAAGAAAACTCATCAGTCATAATCTGATGAAAAAGGCTTTTTTTTGAATACTTTACAACATCTTTAACAGAAGAATATACGATATAATTATTAGTATTTTTGGTGGAATAATGTTTGTGAAAGGAATAATAAATGTCTTTTTTTAAAGCAATTATTTTTTGAAAATCTTCGTATTTATCCCCCAAAATCTTTTTAATAAAAAATAACTGATCATCTTTTGACAACAGATCATAGATCTTTTCAAAAAAAATAAAATCCTCAAGAATCAGAGTTAAAACTTTCTCATTATCGTGAATGATAATATTTTCTTTTTTTAAAAATTGACTTAATTTTTTTTCTGAATTTAACCACCAAGGTAATGTTTTTGAGGATGAGTATTCATTTAAAAAATCATCAAAGGTTCTTTTTTCACTGACAAGATTACTATTTTGAAAAATATAATAAAATTCAATCTCTAAGTGATTTTCAATAAGGTTTGTAAGGTTTTCAATTTCTTGAATATATATATCACTTAAATTAATTTCAATCTTATCAATTACTATGTCTTTGGAGCTATCTAAATGGTTGAATTTTTTTAAAATTTTAGAAAGAAGATTATCAAAATCATTTTTAACAATTCTTGAAATTCTATTAAATATATATTTGTGATACTTACCATGTTTAATTTCAAAATCAAATTCAATTTTTTTAATTAACATTCTATTATTAATTTTAAATTGATGATAAGAATTGAATTAATTTCAATGAGAGAATATCTATTTTTGATAGTTTGTTTTTCTTTTTTAACTCTTTCCACTCTGAAAAAATTTCAGAGAGTTCTCTTATATCCTTATAATTAAGAAAGTGTAGATTAAATTTAATGTTGGCTGGAATATAATTGTCAATAATTTCTTTAATGTATTTTTTAAATTCAATATTTTGAAATCTACTTGGCCATTCTGGAAAAATTACATGAACCTCATTCGAATAATTAAAGTTATCTGGAAAATTATTAATTGACGAACTTTGAGTATTGATTTCAATTTTTAAGTTTGATTTGATAACATAATTTTGAATGATCTTTTCAATTTTATTTTGGGCTTCAATTTTAGTTTTAAAGCTTTCATTACTGATTAAAATTTTATTATCCATGACATCAAAGACTGAAATAACAAACTTATTGGTATCTTCATAGGATTTGTGTATCGAGTAATTTGATCTATCTTTAAGAAGGTCTATCAATCCATCACGCATTTCAGACAATTCAATAAAATCATTTATTTTATATGATTTAAATATTAATTCTCTATTATTAGTAAATACAGATAATGAAAACTTATCTGTATTGAGAGGTCTTAATAAAATATTTTCGATCAAATAAAAACCTTCAGTTTGAATATTTAAATCTTTTATTTTTAAGATGATGTCTTCTATTTTCTTTTTGCAATCAACTTTTTTCTCAGATTGAAAAATTTTAATAGGTTGAATAATATCCGAAGAATTATATAATAAAATATGATTCGACTCATCATCAATTATTTTGTAAGATTTTTCATTTTTGGCATTCAAAAAAAGATCTTTGAAAAAAGTGTAATTTTTTAAATAAAAATTTGCTTTATCATTTTTATAACAATAATCAGGAAGACTGAGAACTTTTATATTGGGTCCATCTTTAATTTTAACATCAACTGTTGACCAAATATATTTTTCTTTAAATTCAGCATTATTTTGATCGAAATTATATTTTGTTTCAACCTTATTGTCTTTGATGTCCAACAACAACTTAATTCTATTCTCTAAACCAGATGAACTTATTTTATTATCATTTTTAGAGAGAAAATTTTCTGCTTTATTTCTTTCATTACCTAACTTGGTAATGTTTTTTAAATAGTTAATTTTGCAATTAATTGCATAAAGTTCACAATCAATTTCTGAAAACTCTGGATTTTCGTTACGATATATATTTTTAAGTAAATCAGAATTAAAAGATTCACCAAATCTTAATAAAAGATGATCTAAGAACTTGTTTCTCCTTTGTACATAAGTATGTTCGTTCTCGATTATTTTATTAATATTAGATTGATACTCAGAAATATTTTTAGGTTTTAGTATTTCTTCCAGTCCCGAAATATCAGTTGGAACTTCAGAAAAATATGTTTTATCAACACTTTCAATGGAAAAAACATTTCTAATGTTCGCCAATTGAGCTGTGTAATTAGACATTATCTGATCAAACAACAATAAATAGGCTTTTAATTGCTTCATCTGTGCTTTCCTTAACTTTGAAGCCTTTGGGTTAAGTTCTTTATCTCTGAGTCCATAAATAGAGGGAAATTCATTAATTATAGAATAATACTTTTTTAACTGTTCTAGGGAAAATCTTCCTTTTGATGTGGTTTTAGTTTTATAATTTTTTAAAATTGAGATGTTGTCACTAGCGGAATTAGAATCATAGATTTGAGAAAAAATTATTCCATCAATATTATAATTGGTATTGTTACGAATAAAATTTATTTCACTTTCAGAATTTTCTGAAAAATAGGTATCGATACTTTCAAGAGATGGATATGAATTCTCTGAAAAAGAAATGATTTCGTCATAAATTTTAATTCCATTTTTGAAAATTACAAAATCTTTAATATTAATAACACCTTCAATATTTTTTATTATTTCAATAATTTCTGAGACATATACTTGGTTCGTTTTATCTTTCAGATTATCCTCTAGGATTATTCCATTTTTTGTTTCAACCCCTTGAAAAATCTCATCAACACTAATTTCTTTATCTTCAAAATATTCATAGCCAACTGTTTTAACTTTATCGTTTAATCTTCTTTCAATTTCTATAAATATTTTTGCTAAAATTTCTTCACCCACATAAAAAGAGTCAATAACAATATTTGCCCCAATACTAATAGTATCTTTTTTTAAAATTATGATCTTATTCAAGTCACTACATAATTTCCTGTTTTCAGATAAAATTAATTTTGTTTTATTAATAACATCATTGTAGACCTCATCACTTATGTTATCTTTGAGTTGAAGTTTAACATCGAAAAGGCCTTTAATACTAACTTTATTATCTTTTATTATTTCTAGCCATACATTATTAATTTCATCTATGGAATCAATAATTAGTCTTCTAAAATCATTAAACGTACATGGATTAGATGAAAATATTTTGTTAGGAGGAATGAATAAATTTTTACTTTCAAAATCAAAGTCATCAACACCTAACATTAATAAGTCTTCAATAGAGAAATTAGATTTATACCCTAAATCTGTAATTGCAAAACATAATTGTTCTAAAATTGTAATTCCAGGATCATGATAATTATAGTCTGTCCATTTTTCGCCAGAGAGGTTTTGTATAAATGATATTCCTTCTTGAAAAAGATCATCAAACCTTTGACTTTTACTAGAATAATTATCAGTATTTAATGTATTTGGGTAATCCACTAATTAATTAATTTTGAGATGTTGTAATGTATTTTGAAAAAATCATTCGTCTCTGGATTTATAGGCCATTTACCAGTTTTAACCTCTAAGCTATAGTTATGTAATGTTCCAGTCCATCTAAATCGAATCACTTTTTTTTTATTAAAAAGTTTTCCTAAAAAACCATAGCCACTCCAATTTGAATTTTGATAATTCTTAATTTTACTACTTGAACCTGAACCAAAAGTAGAAAGTGCAATTGCGTGTGATATTGAATAATATCCCGAATTTGCCGACCCAGAAGCATGCGCTATAATTTCAAACGCATTGATCCCATCCAAATTTTCTAAAATCTTATGCCAATTCCCATCGGTAAGCACTGTTCCTGATGCAAATGTACCTATTCTTGATTTTGAAGCAACTGTCCCATTAACATCAAGCTCAAATTTTGGGTTATCTGTATTAATTCCAACTTTATGGTCGTTTTTTATTTTAATTAGGGTTTGTTCATCTTCATTTTTAATTGATAAGCCTTCAACATTATTATGATTTGTATGAACCGTGAAATCTGCCTTTTTTTGAGATTTTTTTCTGAAAAACGATATAAGTGTTGTGAAAATACCTGTTGGATTAATTCTAAGTCCATTTTTCGGGTCTACACTAATTCCATCATCAATGACATTCATTGATGAATCAATTAAATCAATAAAATGCTTTTCACTAACAACCCCACCTTTCTTAAAATAATTCTTTAAAGTTTCTTTATTTTTTATAGCCATAAATTTTATTTTATGATGAATTGTAAATTTTTGTAATCTTCTTCGTCTGAATTTTTTATTGAATCATTTTTTTCAATTTCAAACCCTTTTTCTGAAATAAATGTTTGGTCAATCTCCAATTCATCAAAGTTGATAGGTTCAGGTTTTTCATATTCAAGTCTATCCAGAATTTTAATTTTATGATTATTTCTAGGAATAATTATTGACTTAATATTACCTGATTTTATAAAGTCATTATCGTAATTCTCTAAAGCAGAGTCATAAATTTTAATCATTTCTTTAGAATCTTTTTTAAAGTGAATTACAGAAAAACCTGTAACATAATCAACATAATACCTTGTCTTAATAAAATTAAGAATGTCTATGTTATTTATTTTAGAATTGATAATTTCAATTGATTTAGAATTCTTCCATGGGCAAATGAATTCAAGAAGATCTTTATTCAATAATTCTATTGCTCTTCCAGGGTTAAGATCTTTAAATAAAATACTGCATTTGACCCACATATCCTCAAAGATTGGATTTACAATTTCTATGCTAAATTGTGGAGAAATGTAATGATTTAAAAATGAAGATATTTCATTAATTTCAGCAGAACTGAGTTTGACTTCATCAATATGTTGATAATTTTCAATCTTTTTTAAACAAATTATTGACAAAAGATTATCATCATTGCTTACACATTTTACATAATTTAGATAACTGAATTTGTTTAAAACAAAGTGTTCAAAATCTGATTTTGAAACAGGTCTATTTTTATGTTTGAGGAGATTGCTGATTCTATAATAATATTCAGTATTATTTTCTATTAAATTTATTTTTGGAGAATCAATAGGTTGAGACACAGAAATAATCCCATTAACCTTACTTTCTAAATTTTGAAGTGAATTTGACTTTAGTTGATTTAATCTAAGATATTCATTTTCTGGAATCACCTCTGTAACATATACGGAATTGGTATATATTGATTTGATTAAACCAAGTTGATCTGCACGATTTTTAGAAATTGCTTTGATATAAAATTCATTTTTATTTAAAATATAGCCCTCTGAGTTAAAATCATTTGGTAATAATATAGAGATAACTCCACTATTTAAAAGATTGTTAGTTTGGTCATTTAAGATATTTCGGTTTGTAAGTAATTTCCACCCATACTTAGTTGTGTAATGCCATTCTATTTTGGAACTAAAATCATAATATTCATTTTCATTTTTCACAATCTCAAAAAATAAGTCAATATTTCTAATTTTATTAGATGATTTGAACCCAATTATTAACTCTCCTTCATTTTTTAAATCATAAAACATTGAATTTTCAATGGCCTCCTCTGAAAAAGTTTTTTTAATTCCATAAGGGGAGATATGAAAGAATGAATTATTTTCATCAAAATCATTTTCATTTCTATTTTTTTGATTGAAATATAATGTTGACTCTGCAGAATAGTTAATTGAAATTTCGGAAATTTTTGGAGCGAAAGGTTCATTGATGAAACTTTCTGACATCTCTCCGTTTTTAGAATTGATGTTTTTGGAAACATTGGCTGCATATACTTTTGGATACAATTTGTGACCAAAGGCATGATTTGGGTTATCTAATTCTATTTTTATGAGCCCAGTTTCGTAATCATTTGAGAAATTATTGATATAATCATTATTAATTTTGAAATTTGGAGAGAGTTGAGTTTTATTTAAGTAAGAAAAATCATGTGTTTTTGTGATTGAAATTTTATCATCAATTGTGTCAAACATAGAAAACATGTAATTTTCATTGTCTTCTACTAAATAATTAAAATCACTGAGTATGGACAATTTTAGCTTAAATACTTTATATGAGAAATTTCTATCATAACCTTTATAATGCTTCTCTAAATTGAAATTTACTTCATCCAGATTAGTATATTCCCATTTTAAATTAAAGTCAATTACTTTTTTATTGAACAACTCTTCACAACCAATATAAATTTTTGAATTGTACTTAGGAGTTGGTCCAAAAATATCAAACTCGCTAGAGTTTTGGATACTTTGTCCATCTCTAAAAATCTTCAAATCTTTAAGATTAGATACACCAGTTGTGATTTTTATTTCTTCAAATTTCATTTTGTTTAAAAATGCATAAGCATTGTAAAATGCATTTTGATTGATATTAAATCGAATCATTGGAGTTTCCACATTCATATGATATTGATGTAATTCATTATTTAAATTACAAAAAGCAGAATTCGATTTACTTAATTTAATTAGTATAGATACCGTATTATTACTCCAATCATCAGGAATTAAAATTTCATAATTATTAATGGTTTCCCATCCTGTTAATCCGGTATATGAAATTAGAAATGAATTGGAAAAAATCCTGTGAAAAACTTCATCCTCACTCATGTCAGTATTGTTCGAAATATCTATAATTAAGTCACCTAAATGTCTCACAGAATCATTGTCAAAAACAAAATCAATTCTGATATCTCTTTTTGATTTGCCTAGTTTTAAAACTGATGATCCTAACAAAAAACCAATTTCAGCCAAATCCATATTAATTTCATCGTCAATGATAAAATTTTGATCGACACCTAAAGCATTGAATAAATTAGAATCTTTGTTAAATTTATCAACTTCAGAAATATTTGAGCAGATGGTTTTTGAAAAAACAGAGGCAATGAGTCTATATCTCGAGTTAAAGTCATAAACTGAATTTTTACTCAAAAAAATTGTCATCAAAAAGGAAATTTTGGCATTATTAAGAGATAAATCATTATCAAGTTTATATTTAATTGCTGATCCATCATCATATTGTCCTGCAATTATTTTCTGACCTTTTCCAATTCTAGTTTCTACAATGTTATTATCAATCGAAAAAACAGCAAAGGTTTTGTTAGGTGGAATTTTAATTTTTTCTTGTTCAAGTATGTCTGTGTAATAATAATCTAAGTGTTTTTTTGTTATTTTATTGATATCATTTTGAAGATGTTTGTATAATTTTAAAAATGAAAATAACAATCCTATTTGAGGGTTATGATCACTTTTACTTAATGAAATCTCTAATTTTTTTATTGATCTTTTAACTAAATTTTCAATTAGTTTGAAAAGGGAGTTATTAATTAAAATTAATTTTTTGAATAATGAATCAACTAATAAGGATTTATCTTCTGTTGATATTTCCTCTTTCATACTTGAAGATGAATTTTTCCAAATAGATAAATCAAAATATAACAAGTTAACTTCATGCGAATCTTTAAATAATTTCTGATGTTTTACCGAGGTAATAATCGTGTTGTAATCTTTCAGTAATTTAGAGGCATGAACTTTTATCAAAGATTCTATTTCAGAATTTAAATTACTGTTTATCAATACAATTTTTTTATCAGTTGATCTTCTAAACCAATCATTAAGTGTATCAAAAAAATATCGAGTAAAATCTAAATATTCAAATAAAACATTAATCTTAATTTTTAAATTTTCTGAATTATCATATTGCCTAATGAGTTTTATTCTTTTTGACTTTAATTTTGAAATTTCAAATTTTGAAATTTCAGAAATCAAAAAACTTTGATCATTTGAAAACATACCATAAAAATCTCCACCAACAACATCGTCACCATTATAGTAACTAATTTCTTTAGAAAGTTGACTTACATAATTTATCAATTCAGAAATTGACCTATCATCAATATTAATTAAGTCAGGGTTTAATATGTTTTTTTTATTATTCATTTATTTGATATGTGTTCCCTCGTTAATATAATATGGAAAAACTATATTATCACGAATATTAGTTGAAATTACATTATAATCAAGTTTTATTTCGATGTAACCATTATTTAAATCTAACTTATGAATGGCTAATTTAATAACTGAGATTCTAGGTTCTATATACCCAATACTGGTAGTCATTTCAAAAATTAACGATTGTATAATGTTATTACTAATTTTTTCAAATTGTTTTTCATGAATTACACATCCATATTTTGGTCTCATGATTCTTTCTCCTAACATTGTGTTAAAATAGATATTTAAACTTTGTTTGATATCTTCTTCATCAGAGACCATTGTTACGTTTCCTGTGTTGATATTAAATTGAGGTGGGAAACTCCAACCTATTCCTAAAAAAGATTTTTTAACCATTATTTTATCCTATTATAACATTTGCACTTCCTAAAGCAATACTACCTCCATGTGCTGTTTGATCTCCCATTCTTGCAGCAGGTTTTCCACATATCATTACTGATGAAGAACCGCCAGTAATGGTGTCAGGTGGTCCTACACACGTGCAGGAATCTCCTAAAACAGCAGCTGGGATACCTCCAATTAGTACAGTTGGTGCTCCAGGACCAATTATTGGCCCTCCTATATGAGGAATTGGTGGTATCCCTGGTGTTTGCATTGGACATTGGTGAAAGTCTGATATTCTTGCTGCTGCCGGCATAATTTAATTAATTTGAACCATTGAACCTTTTACTGTTGTAATTGCTGATGAACTTATTTCTGAACCAGATGAACCTTTAGCTGAGAATTTAACCTTTGCATCGTTCTGAATATTTGCCCCATTAATAGAAATATCTGAATCTGAATTCAATTCGATTCCAGAGGAAGCTTTTAAGGTTATTTTTGATGAGGAATCTATGGTAATATTTGAATTACTTTTTAAATCAATTCCTCCTCCTGAAATAGAAATCTCATTTTTATTGACATCTTTGATTTTAATTTCTGAATTTAGTTCATCCAAAACAATTTCGTTTCCTTTTTCAGTTGAAATACTTAATTTTTCATTTTCTTCATCAAATTCTATTTTCATCTTATTTTTAGATACAATTGCCTTGTAACTATTTGTATTTTTAAACTCTTGATATGGTTTTTGTTGATTTGTATATAAACTTCCTAATACAACAGGTTGTGATGGGTTTTCAGACATAAATGAAACAATGACCTGTGTGCCAATTTCTGGTAAGAAGAAAAATCCTGATTCCTCTGAAACATAGGTATGGGATAACTTTGCCCAAATTCCATTTTCAAAAATATTATCCCAAATATTATTATTTATCGATTTTAATTCAGGAATCACAACTTTAACCCTATTTTGATTTTTTGGATCTGTTTCAATATCAGAAATCTTTCCAATATGAAGACCAGATATTTTATTCACATTGGTGATTTTTTTTAGTTTATTAACTTTAGAATATGAATCTTTAATTCCAAATGATATGCGAGTCGTCATTTCGCCCTCAGAAACTTGGTGATTTACTGAACTTACATAAACATCTCCATCAAATTTTTTCCCAAAACCTTCAAAAGAAACAACTGAATCAATATCTAAAGTTGGTACACCTCTAAAACTAGACTCACCAAAAATTCTATTTAAGCGTAATAATTTTAATTTTGAAAAACCGATATTATCAATTTCATTATAGGAAAGATCATATGTATAGTCCAGAACAACTTCATCGGGCGAAAAATAGTCTAAATCAGATGTATTCAGATTATCAGTAGAAATCATTTTATTTATTGGCTCACTAGCTTCCTTTGTGATTTTTTCATTATTAAAACTATCTATTGAGTTAACAATCAATTTCTTAATTTGATTTTCAGATTGTTGTTTGGCATGAAAACTATATGTTGTTCCACCATTTGAAATAATCAGTTCAGATGATTTTTCACATGAAGGATTTTTAAAATCTAAATAATTATTGGTATTGACGATCACCATTCCATTCATAGACGCTCTTTCTAGAATAAATTCCCAATCATTGTTATTGTATTTCGGAAAAAAATCATGAGAAAGATTGACCTCCTGAATGTTAGATTCGAGACCATTGATATTTTTGACTAAATTTTTAACAATGTCTGATTCCATCATATCTTCATATACTTCATTCGTGTATGAATTTGTTAATTTTATAGCTTTATCCACGCATTCAACTTTTAAAAGACTTTTTTCTGGATCATTCTGATATCCGTTCAATAAATTGATAGAATTAGATTCAATAACACCCTCAAAAACATTTGAGTTATCTTGTTCATATCCAATTTTAATGACTATTTCATTTCCAACATCAAAAATGGAGTCTTCAATTTCAGGAAATTCATTTTTATGTCGATCCCCTCCATAAATTTCTATAGAAGCTCTACTTATTTTATTGATTTCTTTTTTAGTTAATATTTTATTAATTCTATACTTTTTATTTAATTTAATGCCATTAATTATAACATCGAACGAAGCTTTCTTATTTAAAGAATCTTTAGGTCTATTTAAATTATTTGACATTATCTATTTTTTTAAAGGAGGTAAAATTAGTTGATTTCCATTTTTCAATTCTCTTACAGATGCCAACCCATTTGCTTCAGCTATTTTGATGTAATAAAATTTATCATCGTAATGATCTAAACTGAATTTAACCAAATTATCTTTATCTTTAATTAAAGGCATTCTTGTAATATCAGGACTCCTGAATGTTCTATCGCTAAAGGGGTTATCCACCTCAGTTACAGTTAAATTTACTACTGCTCTTAAAGCATCCCCATTTCTATCAAAAAACGTATAATCATATTTTAATGCAGTTACCTGACCATAATTAAAATTGGTGAATGTATTACCCCAAGTCAAGTGAACATATGGGTTTTTGTGCGTCTCATCATTTGGTATTACACAGATAGTTTGAAGTTTATTAATGCAATCTTTAATATTATTCCCATCGATTGAGTTATCGACTACACCTGTACTATCCAAAGTAAATTTGAAAGTGATTTTTGCTGGTTGAAAAGTTGCAGTTGTAGTTGATTTACTTTTTCCATCCGCATCCTTACTCTCCTTAAGATTATCTGTAGATTTTGTAACAGAAATTGAAACAGGATTCAACTGTAATGCGAAATTTTTAAAAGGAACACCGCCATCAGTATCAGTGTAGGCGTTTATTACTAGTTTATTCATAATTTTGAATCAAGTTCTATTTTTTTTAAGACACCATCTGTACACTCATCAATGAGGTGTTTTTTTTGCTCTTTTGATAGTGCAAATTTATACCTAGAAAGATATTCTTCTATTCGATCATTAATTATCTTTATAACCTCCTGATCGGCTGCATCAAACTCTCCATTTACCCTTCCTTTTATTATTAATTGTTGAATTTCTACCATAAATTTTTTTTAACTATTAAACACCGATACTATCAGGAGTTTCAACTAAATCTCTTGTTCTTGTATACTTACTGAAACTCAGTGTAATCGTTTCAATTAAAACTTCAGACTTTTGAGAATTTAATTCCCCTAAGGTTACTGAGGTTGGATAGGCATTGAACAATGTAATAGTTTCAACTGTAACTCTTTGACGATTTTTATTAAAATCTTTCACATGTATTTGAATTTTTGCAGTTTCAATTCTATTGGTATTTAACCACCCAAGTGTTTCAAACCAAAATTGCAAATAAGCAGGATACCTATTATCTCCAAAATTTCTTAGAACACCTCTTTTAAAAGTAGCGTCTTTGTAAGAAAAATGACTTGGTAAATGATATTCACTTTCATAATCACCACCATCTTGTATTTTTTGTGTTTTGCTTGATCTTGAAATACCACTTATTGATTGGAAAGCTGCATTATATTCCTTTTTATCAATTAAAAAAACAACATCAAATTTATATCCTAAAATAGGGTATTCATCAAACGGTTTTATACTACCTGTAATAATTGGACCTCTTTGAACATTTGCTGCAAATTTCTTTTTTACAGTTTTTTTTCTAGAAAGAGTCGCTCTATTTAATAAGCTTCGAAATTTACCTGAAATTTTCTTTGCTGAGTAAGATCTTCTTCTTAAGGATTTTCTTCTAGAACTTCTTCCTGTAGAAATTCTTTTTCTAGAGCTACCTCTAATAGGTTTTCTTTTGGTTCTTTTTCTAGAACTTTTTCTTCTTCTTCTTCTACTAGACATAAAAAATTACAAATGATAAAAAATCAAAAATTTAACACCAAGACTGTTTAAAAATCAAATATTATTATTATTTAATAAATATCGATTTTTTTATTTATAAATTCAATAAATTTTTAATAATAAATGACTTTTAGTTAAAATTTACTATGTTAAAAGTGTTTTTTTTTTTAATTTAACGCTATTGATATAATAAAACTCAAATCTTGTAATTTAATTGAAAAATTCACTATTCAAATTTAAAGGCTTAAACCCATATAAATTTTCTGATTCAGACTATTTTATTGGAAGGAATAAATCTATTGAATCAGCTTTAGAAATTTTTAAAAAAACAAAAATATTAATAATAAATGGTCCTGAAGGAAATGGTAAAACTTCATTTATTAATGCTGGTTTATTAAAAAGAATAAGGTCAGGTTTCCCCGGAAAATCAGGAAGAAATTGGAGTGTATGCTCTACCAGGCCAGGAATCTCTCCTATAGCAAACCTATCCAGATCACTATCAACTAATAATGAATTATATATTAATTCAAAGCCAAATGCTTCAGACTTTGAAGATTATATTAAAGTAATCAATAAAAAAAAAGGTTACGGTTTAATTGAAGTATACAAGGAATCTGAAATTTTTGAAAAGAAAAATTTGTTGATAATCATCGATCAAGTAGAAGATTTATTTAAATATTCAAAAATTTTTAATAGTGAATTATCATCTGAAGATGATCTTTTAATCGATCTAATATATAAGTCTGTAAAAAACCAATCATGCTCCATATATTTTATTTTAAGTATTCAATCTTTTTATTTCTCAAAATTGAATATTTATGGGAAGTTCTCTGAGCTTCTCAGTATTAGTCAATTCAATTTACCAAACATTAATCTGAAAAACTTTTTTTCGGAAATAAAAAATAAAATAAATTTTCAGATCTCAGAATCTGTTTTTGAAAAAATCAAATTACAAGTCACAGAAAAACCATCTTATTTAACCAATTTTCAATTCTTACTGAAAAAATTTAATGATTCAGAATTTTCAAAAGATATGATTTTGAGTGATGAGATTTTTAAAAAAAATGGGGGGATAAAAAATATAATCAATTTTAGCTTTGACGAATATTTCAAAAAACAAGACAATCAAACGAAATTGGCAATTGAGTTTATTTTTAGATCATTAATACATTCAGAATTTGAGAATGAAAGGAATTTTTATCAAAGATTTAAATACACAAGAGAGTATTGTAATTTTTTGTCAGAGGATTTAACTAGTTTGTTGCTTAAAATCAATGGAGAATTTGGTGAAATATTTGATATTGTTACTGAAAATATTTCAGAAATTAAATCCAAATTGAATTACAAAATTCATGATGATGATATTATTATACTTAAGTATTCTAAAAGTTTAAATTGGAATAAGTTTAAATCATTACAAAAAGAAGAAAATTCGCTCTATAGTTCTTTTGAAAAATTACAAAGTATAATTAATGAAAATAAGGAAATTGAAAGTAAAGATTTAGAAAATGGCATTAATTTGATGTCAAAACAAAATATCAATAATCAATGGTCAAAAAAATATGATTTCAATTTTCAGTCAATCAAACAATATTTAATCAGTCAAAAGCAAGAAAAAGAAAAAAAATTAGACATTCTAAATGCACAAATAGAAAGTGCCAAAAAGAGAAAAAAAATATTAATTTATGTTGGTGTATTAGTAGGGTTTTTATTAGTTATAATTTTAGGATTTGGAAGTTATGATTATTACGAGATGAATCAAGAAGAGCGTGAACTTAAAGAAAAAGAAAAAATGATAATGGAGCTTGAGCAAGATAAAGATTCTCTTAAAAAATATTCTGATGGGCTTTTAATAAAAATTGAAAAGGATTTAGATTCTCTTGATTCTACCAGACAGATAATTAAGTCTAGAGAGGATTCGATTGTTGAAAAAAACAAAAAAATAGTTTCTAGTCAGTTAAAAATCTCTAAACAAAGACAGGAGATTTTGAAAACAATTAATTTAATTGAAAACGCCAATGATAAATTAGACATCAATCAAAAATTTATCAAGCTAACAAAAAAAGAAATTAAATTAATTAATGATATTAAAAATCTTACCAAAGAAACCAAGCTTTTAAGAAATAATGAAAGAGAAAAAATTTTAATTTCTGCTAAAAGAAGTCTCTCTCTTTATGATAGTTATTATAAACTTCAAAAGTCAAAAGATAGTTTAATTAAAACTCACGAAAATGATTTAAAATCATTGAAAGAACTTACTTTAGTGACAGAGAGAAATGATATCAATAATCTAAGAAAATTAGCTAATAATGTAATTTCAAAAATTAATGGTGTTAATAACATTACTGAAGTTAAGGATTTTAATTTATTAAATGAATTAAACAACGGAAAGAATAATCAGCTAAATAAAATTTTAATTACACCAGAAAATAGAGTTTTTTCAGCAGGTAAGTCTAAAAAGATTTATTACTCAAATGAAATTGATAAAGGGTTGAAAAATCTTACTTTTTCCGAATATGGTCTTCATTCAGAAATTACTTCAATTGAATACATAAATTCAGATGTATTATTTGTAGGTCTATTAAATGGTGAAATTTGGTATTTAAGCATTGATGAAAAAATAAAAACAAAAATATTCCCTAAGAGAAAAAATAAAAACTCTCCTCCAATATCTTCTTTACTCTACCTCAATCAAAAAATATATTCATTATTAGAAAATTTATTAATTGAATACGATTTAAATACAAGGGTACTGACGGAAGTCATTATTGGGGAGCGTAATAAAGAGAAATTAGTTGAATTTACCTTTGATGATAAAAATAATCTATATATTTTAACTTACCAGGGTAATATCATAGAATATGATATTAACAAAAGAACACATAGGCAAATTTTCAGAAGTAAGAATGATATTTTATCTTATAATGATAAAGTAACTAAGGTTGAATTTTTTGAAAATAAATTTATTTTTTCAACACTTAATGGATGGATTTATATATTTGACCAGGACAACAGAGAGTTAAAATTTAAGCAAAGAATTCTTGCTCATAATTCTGAAATAGTTTCTTTATACTACGATAAGGAATTAAATAAATTATTTTCATCCTCCTCTCAAGGTACTTTTTGCATAATAGATATAAATTTTGATCAAAATACCCCACAGTCCAGAATAGATATAGACTTCGGAGTCAATAGTATTATCACTGATGTAAAAAGTTTAAATATTGAAGATAAAAAATTCATTATCATGAGTAACTCTCAAGGAAACTTATCATTGTTGAATCTTGAATTAAATGAAGTTTACAATTACATAAAGAAATTTATCAATAATTAAAAAAATCTCATTATTGAAATATATAATTCTTTCTAACCCAAATGGAGGATTACAAAATCTTTTGTTACTGAATATTATAGTTGAGAATATCAAAAAACTCATCACTATTGAAGATGAAATTTCTTTGATTTTATGGGGTACAAAACCAGAAGAGAATATATATTTTAAAAAAGAGAATTTTAAATCTTTAATTAATATAAAGGGAATTAAAAACCATTATAGAGTTATTAAAAAAATAAACAAAGACGATTCAAAAAAAATAATAATTGACTTGTCTGAAACATTTTTAGGTAGATTTTACAATTTTCTTATACGAAAAAATAAGTTTTTTTTTCATGTAATCAACAACAAAACTAATATTGGGGGTGACAAAAAAATAATTGACTTATTTAAGAATTTATCTAAAAAATTAGATCTTAAAATTACACCTATACTAACACCAACAGAGTATCTAAACATTAAAGAATTAAAAAAATCAACTGACTACTTGAATTGGACTTTCAAAAGCTCAGGTCTCGAGAATATTAATAAAATCAGATTTGTATATGTTCTAATTAAATCAGAGAATCCTGAGATTTTTCTTGAAGAGTTGAATTTTTTGTTTAAATGTTTAAATGAAAAAATTAATCTAAAAGTTATCCTTACATTTCAAAATTTTGAAAATAATTCGGATCAATTTATTGATCAATTTGGAGAGAAAATAAAAGATAAAATAATTGGAAGAGATTTCTGGAGTTGTGATAAAAATTTCATCGTGAATTTGATTTTAAATTCTAGGTTTGTATTCACAGATGATGAAGTATATAAATTTTATTCTGCGAAAAGAGACAAATATTCAATTTTATTGGAAAAGGTTGAAAATAATTCCAAAACAAATGAGAATGATATATTAAGAAATAGAATAAATTCTCTAATCAAGAATTGTTAAACAACAATTTTTAAACCTTCGTGAGCAAACACGATAGTTTCTATTGCTGCTTCTGATGAAGTTGAGTTCATGTCTGTTGGGGTTACTTGAATAGGGAAAGCATTTTTTAGTTCCCAGGTCATTTCTGGATTACCTTCCTGATTTAATAATCTAATAACTACCGTAGATCTTTGATAGGTGTTTAAATTAACCCCCTTGATCCAATTATAAAATTCATTATCTTCTGTAAAAACACCTTTTTTTAAGGTAACATCAGAATATTTAACCATACTTGGCATATTAATAGTACCTTTTCGACTATTGCTATGCCTATACTCAATAGCTTCAGTAGAAATATCTAAACCACTAACTTCTTGAAAAGGTAAATCTGTGAAATCACCGATATCAACAGAAAAATAAAATTTAGGTAATGGCCAATAATCGTCTTGTACACTTCCTGTTCCAGGTGTTGGCGATGACATATGATATTTATATTTACATAAAGAACATAAAACTTAATAATTTTATGTTCTTTATGATTCTAAAAAAATTGTTACAGTACTACTTCAAGTCCCTCGTGAGCAAATACAATTGTTTCAATAGCAGCTTCAGAAGCCGTTGAATTCAAATCAGTTGGAGTTACTTGTAGTGGAAATGCGTTGTTTAATTGCCATGTAACCTCAGGTTCACCTTCTTCGTTGAGGAGTCTTATAACAACAGTAAGTCTTTGATAAGTATTTAAACTGATACCACTTATCCAATTGTAAAACTCATTATCGTCAGTAAAAACTCCCTTTTTTAGGGTAACATCTGCATATTTGAGCATTCCAGGCATCTTAATAGCTGAAAATGCTGGGCTATTCCCATGTCTATATTCAACTGCTTCAGTTGAAATATCTAAACCACTAACTTCTTGGAATGGTAAATCTGTGAAATCACCTATATCAACCGAGAAATAAAATTTGGGTAAGGGCCAATATTGGTCTTGAGCTTCTCCGGTTCCTGCTGTTGGTGTTGCCATAATTTAATGTTTTATTAATTAATGTTATATTATTTTTAAGATTCTTGTTGTTTTTGTTCAAATGTTAAAACAATGAATTCTGCTGGTCTGACAATTGCTACTTTTACAGTCATCTTTAAAACACCATCCAAAATATCATTGGCTGTCATTGTTGAACCTAAACCTATTTCTATTTCAAAGGCTTCGCTGGTGCTAGATCCCACTAAAAGTCCTCCAATCCATTGATTGTTAAGGAAATTACTAACAGTAGCTCTTAAAGTTGACCAAGTAGTAGAATTGTTTGGTGAGAACACAAATGCTTCAGATGCAGATTTAATACTTTGTTCTAAGAATGTCATAGTTCTTCGAACACTGATGTATCTCCAATCTTGAGAATTACCATCTAATGTTCTAGCTCCCCATACTAAGGTCCCTTTGCCTGTGAAACTTCGAATAGCATTTACTGCTTTTCCATTAAGTGGTACATTCATATCTTCTTGATCATCAGAATTAATATTTACACAAGGAGATATTACAGATCCAAGGCTAATATTTGCAGGAGCTTTCCCTACGTTGAATGCACCATCAACCATGGAATATGCACCGGCCATTGCAGAACTAGGTGGCATGATATTCAATGAGTCTAAAATTTGAGCAAGAATTAAATTATAAGTTGGGCTAACAGATGATAAGATCGTATGTGTTGAAGCTAAATCACTATTCTCTGGATCAATAATTTTAGCAATTTCTGATTTTATAGCTTCGGCTTTGGCTTCAGAAATTTTATTGGCTTCTAAATTAGAATCAACTTCAGAATTTAAAATTTCAGTAAGGGAATCAGGATTACTAACTCTAGAATAAGTTACTTCTGATGATGAAATTACATTGGTATTTACAAAAGGGTAATAGGCTGCTCCCCAGGAAAGATGATTTGAACCGATACCTTCTCTAAATTTAGTAATCACGTCATCATCACTATGAGTTCTATCAACAGTTCCATTGTAAACATCTAAAATAGCAAATCTATTTCTCATTTTGTGACCACAATGAGCTAACATCTCAGCTTGAGTTGAGTAACAATCATTTTCTGACATTAAAACTGCATCAGGAACTACTAAAATAGTAGGTTCTAAATGCTTTTCTAATGCAACAATTCCACCATTATTTTTTTTGTCTGATATTTTTTTTGGAGAGACTTTATCTCCATAATCTCCAACGGACACAATATAACATTCTGATCCTCCATTGTTGAAAAACAATCTCAGTGAATCATACATCATAAATCTAGTTGATTTTACCATCCTAAGATTGAAAGCAGCTCCTTCCTCTGAACTAATTTCAAATTTAGTTTCTGATGATCCACCAAATAAATTATTGTATTCAGAAAAAGAACTTATTCGAGTTGGAACATTGGTTAAGTTTTTACTTCCCCTTGCAGCTTTTTCGGTATAACCTACAAAAGCGGTTACAGCTGTTGGAACAGAAACTACTGTATTCCCAAAGGCGCTTTTTTCTTCAATGTAAACACCCGGTGTTGCTAATTTTGTTGCCATAGTTTTTGTAATTTAAATTTTCTTGTGTTTAATATTTTTTCTTAACAATCAGTATTCCCAAGAATATAATCTGTCCTTGAAAACAACTAATATAAATCGTAAATTTGATATAAATAAATAATTCTACATCAAGTTATTAACATTTTAACTAATCTACAGTTATATAAATGTCTGCAATAAAAATTTTATTGATTTTATCATAAGAAATATTTTTTGCAGTTGGCTGAGGTAAGGGTATTGAAAATGATTTGAAAAAATCATCATCTTTTTTTAATAGATATCTTAATTGATATGTTTCTTTAGAATTAATTTTATCCTCTAGGATCAAAGAATAGATTTCTTTTCCTGAGGGAGAGACTCTTTTGACAAAATTTGAAAGTTTATATTCTTCTTCCTCATTTGTAACATAGTAGGTGTCTATATTATTATTTTTAAGAATTAGATTGTATCTAATATATATATCACGAGACTTGAATGATATTTTATATGAAATATTATTTTGTAATTTTTTTGAAGGAACATTGCCAAAAAAACCGTAGGTCTCATTCAAAGTCAAACAAATTTGACCTGTTAATTTCTCTTCACTTTCGAGAGTGTTTTTCGGATCAACAAATTCATTACTATGCAATAGCTCTCCGTATTTATTTTCAAATAACAACAAGCCATCATTATTAAAAGGTAAATCAGTATAATTCAGAAAATAATTATCCTTAAAATAAAGAAAGAAATTAAGTTTTATAGTGTCATTGAAGGATGAACTTTTGAATCTTTCGTTACTGTCAGATAAAATGACAAAACCATCATTTTTTTTTCTGAATACCAGTCCGTAATTCTTCATTAAACTTAATGTTTTAGAATCTGTAATAATATCAAAAAATTTAAGTTTACCATCATTGAAATAATTGTGAAAGAAATCAACAGAAATGATCTTTTTAAAGCTCGAAATAAATTCAAATTTTGATTTAATATCCATACAATTTAAATATTACCTTAAATTTAATTATTATCACCCATTATTGGCGGTATATCAACATTGATTTGTTCACTGTCAAATTTAACTTGCTTTATTTTGTAGGCACAAGAAGGAACATACTTCGTACCTATAGCACCCCATAGTCTCATTGTATCTGGCATCGCTAAATTGTGTATTTCGACGTGAAGTTTCGAATTTGACAAGGGCAAACCTGGAGTATCAGAAAAGTGAAACATTGGATGTTTTTGAAAAAACTCAACAACAAGAGAAATATATCTTAATGATTCGACATATGAATTGTTTGAAAAATAGGCAGCAAACATAATATTCACGTTTAAAACAATCACAGGATTGTTAATCAACCTTCCAATAGATTTATTTTTTGATGTTTTATCTTCTTCTAGACTCAATAAAAAAACAGAAATTTTATTTTGGACTCCATCACTAACATTTCCTTTGAGATCTACTAGATTTTTCACAACTACTATATCGTCATTGATTAAAAGTCTATTTTTTATATAGGTATTAACTCTGCTAGAAATTGCTGTAATAATATTATGAATCATTGAATAATATTTTAGTTGATCAGGATTTTTATAGTAGTCACAATTACCCTGATAATATAAATACATATAAAAGAAACGATACAACCTATGATATATAGTTGTACTGAAAAAATTTTTTCAATGGATTTTAAGTTTTTGTCAGTAGAGGATAATTCAAAAAATTCCATGAATACAAAAGATACGAATAATGAAAGTACAATGGTTAAAATCAACCAAAAAATTTCTCTGTAAATTATTTTCTTCATATTCTAAGGTTTGTCTTTATTTCTTATGGTAATTTTTGATCCAAGATAAAAAAGTAAAGCTCCAATAAACATCGCTATATAAAGATTAAGTTCACTTCTTATATAGATTCCATATCCATTGGCAAAGAATAAATCATTGATAAAAACAATTGTTGGTATCAAAAAAATATATCCAATGGTTAAAAAAAGTAATGAGTTTATTTTTCCTGATGTGATTATTTCTCTGACTTTATGATCATTTAACAAAATTAATACCGCTATGATAACTGAAAATAATAGAAAAACAATAATAACCACATAAATATTTTTGTCTTTAATCAAGCTCTTAGCAAACCTAATAGGGAATCCATTAACTTCTCCAATCGGATCAACATAAGACCTATCGTTAGTTGAAAACGTTTCATCTATAAGGTTCCATAACTCATATCTCTGGCTATCATATCCAAGTGCCCATAAACCAACTCCTTTCAATCCTTGAGTCATTGCAAAAGCATATTTTTTTGATAATGTAAATGAATCATCATAAAAAACTTCTTTCATTGTATTGTCGTCAAACACCATTGATATCTGTTTACTCATTGAAATTGCATCTAAATCAATTTGATATTTTAAATCAGGATTTTTAATAAAAAAATCATTTATTTCTTGATAGGTTAATTTTCTTTCTATTGTGGCTTTAATATCTATTTCTTTTTTTGAAATTGAATCAATAACAGGCTCAACATTATACATCAAGCCATAATAAGGAAGTGCTAATATGGTTTTATTTTTATCAGCCCCAAAAGAATCATATATTTTTAAAGTATTAGACAAACTGGGTTGATTATTTTCAGACTGTAAGGGGGAGGTAGCTCCTGGAACTGATTTTAAATGAAAATCATACCCCATAATGATAAATAAATTTACAACCTCTCCAACCCCCTCAGGTAAAACTAAGTCAGAAAGTTTTTTTACTGAATAATTTTCCATCCTCACAGATGCAGGTAATGATAATGAGAGAAAAGGATTTCCTTTGTTTTTCTTATAAAATTCTTTGTGTAAATATATTTTGAATTCTTTGACAAATTTTAAAAAGTTTTTTCTTTGACTTGCAGGAACATTTTCGAAATTTATATCAATACCATCTCCATCTTTCAAAAGAACCAATTCTGATACTTTAGAAAAGAGAGTTTCCCAAACCAAAGGATCAGAATCAAGAAATGTCACTATGTTTTTTTCCCCGTGTAATGATACAGTAAGCAAAACTCTTGTTTTGTTTTGTTTCGCAATTTTAACGAACTCAGAATCTGTCCAACCAGATAATTCAGACGGGTTTTGATTGTCTCCAGTTAATGGATCTACTTTATATGAAAAATATGAAATGGTTGATAATAAATTATAGGGATAATTTTTCCATTTTGATTTCATCCAATAGGGATGCCAGCCAAAAACTTCAAATTCACTTGCTATATGATTTGATAAAGAGTCAGAAACTGAAAAAACCTTGGCAGGACCTGTGATTTCGGAATTATCAATTACTTTTCCTGGGTCAACTCCATTAATTATCTCAAATATATATCCGTGTTCATTGATTATATTTTTTTGATTGATAGTATTGAATTGAGTTGAATTATCAACTTGCCCCGAATTCTTATCATTGTTTTTATTCCCTAAACCTAATCTTTTAGAATAATTATTTTTTTGTCTTTCAAATCTATTTACTTGGCTAAATGTTTTCTTAATTACTCTATCGACTTGTTTCAATTGGTCACAAGATGAAAATGTTAAAAAGAATAATAAAACTGTATATCTAATATGTTTATTAATATTTTTCAAGAACCTACAAGTGTTAGTTTAATATATTTTTTAATTTCACCTACTTCTTTTTCAACTTCAAATTTTGAAGGAATTAAAGAAATAGAGATAACAACAAACTGAATGTTAAAATCATATAATTTTGAATTATTTATTATTTTTAAAGCCCCCTTTTTTTTCAAATCATTTGTATAATAATTATCAACTATATAGGTGGAATAATTCTTAGAAAAGTTCATACTTCTTCGATCAAAAGTATTATTTTCAAAAATGATACTCAAGTCCTCATTTATTGAAAATAATTTTTTAAAATCACTGATATCAGTTTTTGCGTTATTTAATTCATTTTGTGCAAATAAAGATAGCGGGTTATTTTTATTGTCATCGAATGAAATAGAATCGCTAGATTTTAAACCGACCCAATATGACCAACTAATTAAACTGTCCTTGCTTTTTACAAGTATAGGGAATATTTTCTCATTGGATCCACTTAAATTTAATTTAGAGGTAATTTTGTGATTTAAGTTAGATTCAATATTGTAAATAGTATCATACCTTGTTTCAATAATTTTCTTTGTTGTAAATATTGTATCTAAAATCTTTTCTGATTTTAAACTAACTTTCGATAATTTCTTTAACTTTAAGTATAAATCAGATTTGAATAATCCTAGATTTTTGAGAAGATTATCATTTTTTATTTCAACATTCAAAGTGTTGTCGGCAGTTACAGTGAATGATGATTTCAGATTATCTTTTTTACCAAGGTTTTGTTTTAAAATTCGAGAAAAATCTCCTTCTTTGATTTCGAAGGATTTTAATTTATTTCTACTGTTATTTTTGAACTCAAATAAAATTTGATCATTCTCTTTGACATCATAGTAAAAATTTAGAGGAATCCCTCCTGTGGGTGAGATTACATTAATATCAGCAAGTAAAATAGTATCCTTATGATTATTGAAACTAATTCTATCAACTAAATTTTTTTTTGAATAATCAACTGTTACTGTTCTATTGATTAATAATTCATTTTTAAGACTGTCAATGAATTCTTCCTGGCTAAAACTATTTGAGCTGCTGTTGATTAGCCTTTTGGAAATTATACTTTTTGAAACATTTGCTTTTGAATTAATTCTTTCAATTTTTTTAACTGCAGATTTGCACGAAAAAATTAATAAAAGAAATGTCAATTTTAGTATTTGGTTAATCTTCATTTTTGAAATTATTTTTTAATTTTTCATATCTTTCAAATGCCTCTTCCCTTTTGATGTTTTTAATTCCATTTTCCTTCACTTTTAAGTCTATTTCAGCATCCATTCTTTTTAATTCTGCATTTTTAGATCTTAATATTTTTAAAGAATCGGATGAATTTAAATAATCCGTCTCGTACTCAATCTCACTTTTCATAATCAAAGTTTCATAAGGACCTTTCTTTGAAAACAGTTTAGTTAGCATAGGTGATATTTCAACCATGATAAATATAAGTAAAATAAAATTTGAAGCAATTCTATTAACAGAATTTAAAGCTTTGACTTTATCAAAAAATCCGTAGGAAGATTCTTTAATGACATTTATTTCATTCTGATACTTTTCTTTTAAGTTAAGTTCTTTAAAATTTTCAAGATTAATTAGTGAGTCTTTTTTTTTCAATTCAATTTTTAATAAACGGCTTTCTTCTAACCATCTCTCCTTCTTAGACTGGTATTCAATCCCTCTACCTCTAATCATTGTTCCGCAACTACCATCTGCCTCACATAAATAATCCTCCTTAAATTGATCAACATAATCTTTTTTTTCCTTAAACTTTAATTCAAATTGTTCCTTTTTTAAATCAACTTCAGCAATACTAGATTTAAAATTTTCATATAGAACATTCGTTTGATTTAATTTATCAAGTTTATGAAAGTTATTAATTTCTTTTTCAAAAAGTTTTATTTCAATAGGTTTTGAAATAACGATAGCTACCATTAATGCAATTATAAATCTTGGGAACGCTATTATTAAATTTTTAACAAATGAATCTGTTGGCCTGAGGCTAATAACAATATACCTGTCTAAATTAAAAATTATAGAAGCCCAAAAAATTGAACCCAAAACAATAAAAATGATATTTTCAAAAATTAGAGAGAGAGCAAAAAATGAGGAAATAAAGGCTAAAATTGTAGTTAAAAAAATAGTTGCTCCTATAGTTGAATATTTGATGACTTCGAAACTAGGGCAACGAGAAATAATTTCCTTGCTAACACCAGAACAAAATAAAAAAAAATTAGAAATTGGACCTAATTTTAACATTTTAAAAAATTAATTTTAAATATAAACAATATGTTTTTTTAAAAAAAAAAAACTTGTAAACAATAACTATAATTTAATTATGTTAAGGCATTAGTGTGTGTTTTATTTTTTTTAAGATGACTTCATCCTTTTTAACTTTGATTTGAATTTTTTTAAACTCATAATTACCATTCATTGAATATTTAAAACTAAAATTACTATCTTTTTTTATTACAAATAAATATTCTCCATTTGATGTTAACTTACCAATTCTTTTTTCATATACTGTTAATTCAGGCATTAATTTATATTCTATTATTACTGTTTGACCTTGGTAACAAACAAATTTTTCACCCTTGGAATCTATGACAGGACTCAAATAAATAAATTCTTCTACATATGGGTCATAAACTTTGACATCTATATTAATTTCTTCATTATTGATAACTTTTATAAAAAGATATTTTAATATATTTTCTTTTTTATTTGACGCCTCTAATTTGAACAAAGTATCATTTTTAAGTTTTAATTTTAAGTGATTTAAATTATTAATATTGTCTATATTTGGAGAAATTTTAAAAAAATCAGCGTTCTCTAACTCCCAATTTAGTGTAATTAATTGATTTCTATAAACGATAGTTTTGTCAGCGTAGAAATTGACTTTTATACTATCGTTTTTAAATTTGATTTCTTCAGAACTTTTAACAATATTTGAAAAGATATTTTCAAAATATAAAACTTGCTTTTCTACATCGTCATTGGTTCTGTAAAAAATTTTATTAATAACATTTACTTTATCGTAAATCAAAAAATGACTGTCGTAATGATAAATTTTAGTATCAGAATTCCAATAAACTTTTGCGCCACAGTCAATTAATCTATTGACAAGGTTGTACATTCTAAGTGATTTTTTTTCATCATCAGAGGAAATAACAATTTCTGCATAAATTTCTTTCTCTAGAATTTGAAATAATGATTTTGAAATAAACAAGATATCATTTTCATTAATCAATAGCTCAATACTATAATTGACTCTTTCAAGTGTCTTACTTAATTCTTTTGAGAAATTTGTTGCAGTATATAATGTATACATAACTTTAGAAAACAATTAGGTCTATTGTTGATAATTTTAATTAACAAAAATAATTTAAAACAAATTTTAAATATATTGACTTAAATTATAACTAATCAAAAATGACATAGTATTACAAAAGTACCAATAAAATCTACGTAAACATCTATCAAAAAAACAAAATAAAATATGTAATTTTGTACTTCAATTTTTGATAGTCAATGAATATTCAAACCCTTTTAGAAGCTAAAGTAAAAGAAG
>Ga0209532_1000074_pt1 | contig 100482 bp, 121 predicted proteins | sample COG_02_FD_184746 | JGI IMG/M metagenome (GOLD analysis project Ga0209532, IMG submission 184746) | Pelagic Microbial community sample from North Sea - COGITO 998_met_02 (SPAdes) (version 2) | ecosystem: Environmental > Aquatic > Marine > Neritic zone/Coastal water | place: Helgoland, sampling... | reverse complement strand
ATTGAGGTAAGCTAGTAACTTTGAGTAAAGATGCTTCATCTCCTTCTGGGTCACTATAAGGAGGATCAGTTTCGGTGGTAAAATTATCTCTTGTAAAAACTAAGGTTTCATTTTCTTGTATCAAAAAATCTTTTGACCCTACAGAATCAGGTGGTAGATTCTGAGCAGCTTGTACATTAACTGTGAATATAGCATCACTTCCTTCAAAATATCTATTAGAACCAGAATCTGATACTGTAAATTTAAAATGAGAAGTAAATCCCCCATTACTAATATTAGATATATCTAATGTTAAATTAGGAATATCATTTACTATTATTTCTTGATCTAAAGCAATGTTTGTTCCACTTAGTTTTAAAACACCTTGATTAAAATCAGGTAACTCTGTTATTTTAATCTTACTAATGGGATCATTTTCTGGGTCAGAATAATTGGTTGAAAACTCTATTAAATTAAAACTTATTTCTTTATTTTCAAAAGGAGAAGATTTAGTATAACTACCTATACTAGAAGGTGGGTTATTTAAAATTTTATTTGAAGTTATTGTTATTATTGCCATTTTATATATTATTTTCTTTCGGTAATGATCATCTGCGAGTTTTCTTCAAGTATAACATTACTATCATCCGTTCTGTTTTCAACCCAAAGCTCAACTCTGTCATTTTCAAAAAGAGTGATGTTTTGAAAAAGATTTACAACAGCTACATCTAATCCACCTAAAGAGTTTGTTACAGGTCTAACTACTGTTTTTACATTTTCATAACTGGAAGTTGAGTCTCTAAATAGTCTTAATATAATAGCTAACGTATCGTTTGCACCACCTTGTATGATTCCTTGAAACATTACTTGAAAATCTTTAGATAGAGTTGCATCGTATATAAACTCATTGTTATTGACCTGTCTAAAATGTTGTAAGTCTTGATATGTAGTTGTACCCTCTAGTTTTACAGGTGTATTAACTGCTGGGATTATGGTTGTGGCTTCTGTAGTCAAATCCCACTCTCCACCTACATAAGTGTTTCTTATACCAACGTTATTACTCCAATTTGACACAGAGTCTTTTTCATTTATGTTTGGAAAATAATTTGTATCAGACCTATTTATAACCCCTGCTCTTGTTACAATCATACCCTGTAACTGGAATAAATTATCTTTAACGAAGTTACTTGGTTCAAAATCTGAAACAGACCAACCAGATGGTAAGTCAATATTGGCATTGCTAAAGAATCTACTTGCAAAAGTAAGTGAAGCACCCTTCTTAAATATTGAACCTGTAGTTCCTGTTAAATTTCTACCTATTACTGTCTCGCTTCTGAATCCACCTATAGAAGTACCTTCAAATGTAATACCATCTGACAATCCAAAGAACCCTATATTTGTCCATAGGTATTGTCTATAGCCATCTAAAACCCCTATACTACCAGAACCTTCAAAATTGACTTTAACACACTCTATAGCATTAAAACCTGTTTCATCCACAAGGTCAAAACAGCTTGTCGTTGTTGTACCCATTGTAAGCTTCAAAGAGTCAATCTGCATACCACCAGAGCCTCCGACAGGACTTCTAAATATAGATTCCCCTGCAACATTCTTGATTATCTCTGATGCTTCTAAACCATAGCCATTTAAAGTTAAGTTACCATTAGGCGGAACTTCTATATATTCCCCTGCTGACAGCTCTATTGAACCATCTATAATATAAGTTAAGGTATTATCTAGGACTTTGTTTACTAGGTCTACTTTTGATCTTATTACAACCTCGCCTTTTTTTTCTTTAAAAGTGTTTGTTGTGTACTCTACTACTGCACCACCAAAATCTGTAGCGTTTGTTTTTAAAGTTCCATCTATAGTTATTTCTGCTGCTTGAGTTTCTGCAAGAATCAATGACTTAGGATTATCCTGTAGTATAGTTACGAATCCTTTTATTTGTAAAGCATCTAATGTAGTTGCGCTTATTGAGTGCCTAGTTATGTAACCAAATGCTTGAACGTTAGAATCTATTATCTTGACTGTACCTATGGAAGTAAATTCTCCGATTTTACCCGTAAAATTTTCTAGATGTAGTCCTGCTGAAAAAACCCCAGAATTATGATATAATAGACTCTCTACTTTTCCACTTGCAATACAAACTGGTTCTCCACCAGCCCTACCAAAGTTAAATCTAGTAGTATCATTCAATTTTGAGTTGTTAAGTTTACACGTAACGGTGTTTGTAGTTATAACTCCATTCCAATCAATATCTCCAAATTCTAAATCAATTTTTGTATTACTGGGATTAGAATTTCCTACGCCAAAAGCTAAATTAGCGGCAGTGCTAAGGTCAGTTTTTCTTAAATAGTCGATACGTATTAGCCCAACGTATTGGTTAGCCAAATTAAAAGCCTCGTTAGTCTGAATTTTAAGAATGTGTATTAAAGATGGTTTTTCTGTAACGTTTGGAACACCAGAGTTTTTAAACTGGGCTTTAAAGTCTATCAATTCTAGGACTTTGATATTTGTAAACGGGTCTAAATGTATTTCATCACCTTCCCAAGACCATCTTTTAATAGTTCCTTTAAATTGAACACCACTTCCAAACTGTGCAGCAAATTTTACGGATCTGTCAGAATTTAATGATATGTTTTGGTTTTCAAAAGTCCATGTCCTATTGCTTTGTGAGTTTATGACTTGATTTTCAAAAACATATGGGGATAATTCATTAGAACCCCTGACTTTTATATTTGTAAAATCTATTGTAGCATCTCCAAACGCAACAAATCTCAATCCTCTCCTACTTTGTATTCTCTCGTTGATAAAGTGGGTTCCAGAAGTTATATAAATGGTGTAAGTTTCTCCTGTGCTAAGAGGTAGCGCATCCATAGCACCGTTTATTGTCGCAAATGGTGCGCCTAAATTTTCAAGTTGCCCTGTAGAATCATCCCCATTTACATTATCAACCATCAGGGATAAAGGTAGCCTAGATGCAGAAGCACCAATATCATCGTTAAAATTAGAGAGGTTCTCTGGCTTGTTTTTTATAAAATCAGGTGCTTGAGTATCTATCTGGTTAAAGTCAGACTGAACTTGTTCAGGTACGTCTGGAATGTCGTTTGCAGTAATAAAAGGATTTATACCATCTGTTCCATCATTAACTAAACTAGAAGTATTAGTAAACAGTTTACTATATATATCGTTAAATATAGTTACTACTTTTACAAAAGCATTTCTTAACTTATCACCATCTTTTTGGTTAGGTGTACCTGTGTTTATATTTTCTGGTATCATTATATATTATTGTTATAGTCCAATTCTTTTACAAAATCTTCACTTATATGAAAAAATGTATTATCAATTGTTAACATTGTATCATCAATTGTTAATTCAATTATTTTACCTTGATTATTTGTTATATTTAAAATTGCCATATTATTGTACCCAAATTAAACTACCTTCGTCTCTTACTGAAAAATTAATAACATCAGACGTGATGTCATCTACATTGGCTCCTCTATGCTCAAATAATCCATTTATAATATCTTCTTTTGAAATTATAAGACCTTCTGTTACTTCTATATTATTATAATAAAACTTTCCTAAATTAGCTGTACCTATTTCATCAATACGTATAGCATCTATTAAATCACCTTCAGGATCATTATATGGAGGAGTAAGTAAATTAGTAAATACATCTAACGTTAATATTGTTATTTCTCTATTTTCTGGATAAAGTGTGATATCACCTATAGTTGCTGGCTGATTAATAGTTGGTATATTATTATCAATTATATTTATTGTATAATTATATTTAGGACTATACAATGCATTAGGATTAATATCTAATACTCTTACTGGTATATTAATTGTATAATTATCTTCATTAGGAAAATATACTAAATTAGATAAATTGGAAGGTGTTAATTGAACATCAGAACCTATAAGTTCACCATTTAGTTCAAAAAATCCTTCATTAACTTCTGATATATAAATTAATATTGCTGCTAACGTATCACCTTCTGCATCAAAATAATTGTCATCAAATTCTGCAATATCAATAGTATAACCATTATTAAGCAAATTATCATTAATTGTTAAATTAACAAATATTGATTTTTGTAAAATAGGAGCTGTATTTAATGTTATAGGATTAATTGCTGTTTGTGATAAATTATTTATTATAGATTTATAATTACAAATTTCATTTAATGATGTTTTTAAATCATATATAGCATCTCTCAACAATATATATTGGTCGTTAAAATCAGTATGTTGTTTAGAGAAATCCATATAATAATCGTATAAATATAATTTATTAATTTCTTTTAAATCCAAATATCCCGATACTTTAGATTTTTTTATTAAACCATTAACGCTTGATGTTAATATTTGTTTATTTATTTTAGACATATTTATTTTTTAATTGATTATAAACAGCATAAAGTCTTCTAACTATAGACAACCTTATTCTTCTCCATGTTATTTGAACCCCGCACTTAGACATTTTTTTCATATCTCTATACATTTCAAAATCAGCTATTCTCATTGCTTTAGCACTGTATTTAGCTTTTAAGAATATATAAGTATAATCATGTTTCATAGCTGCAAGTTCTAAACCAGGAACATCATATAAATCTTGACTCATAGTAGCCCCATCATATTCAGTAGGGTTTAAAATAAAGTAGTCATAAGCATTTTTAAAGAGCTGCACTTGTTTTTTAGAATATCCCCATATTTCCAAATCTTTTTCAAGATGTAACCAATTACTTTTTAGTTTGAATGCATCTTTTAAGAAATATGTATTTGAACTACCTAGTGCCATTAGTTAATTATTTCCCAGTCGCTTTCTTGTAATTCAAAAGTCTTGTGTTGAACCACATTTAATAATATAGCTCTAGCTACAGTTGCTTTCAATCGATCTAGACCTACTATTGAGGGATCAATCAAAGGGTCTATCTGTTGTAATATTGAATTGATAGTTGCATAATCCATTTGCTCTTGATAGCTTATTACATTTATAAGGTTATCAATGTCAATTAAATTTGTTTCTCCATCAGGATTTAGATCTCTATCGAACGTACTTACTTCTACTGTTTTAGTGAAATACTGTTTATAAGTAATAATAGCTTGAAATCCATTTAGAAGAGGTTTTATTATATCAACATGAATTTCTGCAATACCGCTTTTATCTGTATTCTCTGGTAGGTTTCTAGTGATAAGGGAATCTTTACCTCGTGTAAATCTTCCAGCTTGTTCTAGCCATTTGGTATATGTTATCGGTTGTAGAGTTTTGAATTTCATAGTATTATTTAAAAAGTGAAATTTTTAATTGAATCTAATAATCGTATTTTAAAGATTTTATAATACCTATCATCTGATAGGTAGAATTTTGCCTTAATTGAAGCTGGACAATTGAATAGTATGAAGATTAATATATTCATTATAGAATATTGAAATCTAGTTTCAATCTTAATTCAATTTCGTTCAAATCAACTGTCTTGTCTTCTTCATAAAAAATAAAGGCTTGTGCCAACATTTCCGCATTGATAGTTCCTGCTCTAGAGGAAAATAACTTGAACCTATAATTATTACTACTTACTCCTTCGAAGTTATTAATGCTTGCAGATGCTATAGTTGAACCATTAATTTTACCTTTAATAGCGTCGTTTGACTTACCTGATTGAGAAAAAATGATCCTAACTAAATCCTGACTATCAGTAATGGAAACTTTTATAGCACCAAAACTGGGGGTTCCTTGAGCCGTTATAAAATCTATGTTGTCATTTGATCTTAACATTAAAAAATAATTGTCTGTTGACCCACTAGTTCCATTGTTATTATACGCGTAAAACCTTTGTTCATTCCCTTTAACTTTATAGGCAAATATTGAAAAAGCGGAAAACTCTGTTTTAAATATATTTTCACAATTAATTATATCCATAAAGTCATTCACACCATCCCCGCTTAAAGCTGGAATTCCATCTTTGAGAATTACAGAGCCGTTAGTTACTATTTTTGGTTGTCTTATATCGTCTAACTGTATTGCGGTTTTATTGTTTCCTGTTTGATCAAACCAAGATCTAACATAACCATCTGTTCCTGCGCAAAATACCTCAAGTGCTGTCACGTCTAAAGAGTTATCTTCAAATCCTATATTTTGGGTAGTGTTGTCACTAGCTCTACGAACTTCAATACAATCTCCTGAATATTTATTTGATATTCTTTGAGTTGAAAATGCTGCAATTGCATTAGGATAGGAATTGAGAAATAATTGCTCTTTTGATGTTCTTAACCTACTAGCCGCTATGATTCCTGTTGTACTCATTATGCTAGTTCTAAAGTTCCAAATACATCTGCTTCCGTAGTGCTAAATAATCTTATAGCTGCTGGACTGTATTTGTTGTTCGTTTTCTTTGTAAATGATGCAGATTTATTAACGGTCATCCCATTTGCTGCGGTTGGGTTTACCTGACCATCACCACGCTGCATGTAATGAAACTCCATATCTTCACTAAGTCCAGTAGGAACTATCAAAGTTACCTCTGTTGCTGCAGTAAAGTATAAGAACCTATCTACGTCTGTTGGTAATAGTTGGTAAGATGTGGTTATGATTACTTTTTTGGTGCGTTTTTGTATTGCAGTTAAAGCCAGATCATATGCAATCTTTCCACGATCTCCACGATAAGCTGTTGTTTCTGTTTCTCCTATTGTTAGTTTGCCGTTAGTTTGAGAATAAGCTGTACCATTCCATCTGTAAATATTACCAGTATCTTCTGCTACATAAAAACGATCACTTACTCCTGTTGCTGGAAAGTCTGTAAGCGTTGGAAAGGTGTCAAAATTATCAAAGGCGCTTAGGTCTGGTTTGTTGTTAAGATCGTTGTAATCTCCTGTAGTCGCTACAATTGCTGCATTTGCTGCTGGCAGGGCTGCATTTGCAATAATCTCTACTTCTTCAAGAGTAGATTCTGTATTGCCTCGGTCTGCTTTACCTGTTATATCTACAGGATCGGGTAAATTATCAGATGTAATAAATGGGTTGATACCATCTGCACCATCATTTGTTAATTCAGAAGTATTATTATAAATTGTATCAGTAAATACAGCACCTACTGGTACGTTTGTAAGTACTTGAGAATTATTAACTTTATTATCTAAAGATGTTTGAGTAGCTGTTGATACAGGTTTATTAATATCACTTGTATTATTTACATTAAATAAACCTACTTGAGATTTAGTTACAGAGTGAGGATTAGATGTGCTTGATAAATGATTTAATACATTTGTACCGTTTGCAATTACCCATTCTGAAGCAGTATCATATAATCCCTTTAAAGCTGTCGTAAAAATAGCTGTAATATTATTTAATTTATCAAATAATGATATAGTAAAATTCTTTTCACTTAACTGACCATCACCTATTGTATATGTAGTATCAGTAAATAAAGCATTTAATGGCACATTAGTTAATACTTGACTATTGTTTACTTTAGTATCTAAAGCAGATTGTTGTGATAATGATATAGGTTTATTTATATCAGAAGTATTATTTACTTGATCTAATCCTATTTGATCTTTAGTAACTTGGTGTGGATTAGTAAAATCTATCAAGTGAGTATCAAGTATTATTCTACCATCAATATCTCTAGCTTGAGCATTTATATAATCTAAATTAGTCCATGAGTTTATCCCATTTCCTATTTTTATGGCATTGTTAGAGATATCATATCCTATCTCACCTTGAGATAGAACAGGATCTCTAGCTATCCATATTCTTTCAACGTCTCTACGTACTTTTAATACGAATTCTTGCTGTTTTACAAACTTTATTGGTATTGCCATTTTATGCTGTTCCTAAATCAACTATTTGTGGATCATCATTTAATAAATATAATCCTAAATCTACTACGTTACTGAATGAATCACATGATTCACAACCGTTATTACAATATTTATTTAATACTTTAATATTATTTAAAGCACTTTCTACATAACCAAGTTCAAGTGCATATTCTGTTGCAATTAAAACTGAATGTGAATTAATTGTATCTTGATCAAAATAATCAACACAATCATTACATTTTATATTTTTTACAATTCTGTCTAATATACATTCTTTGTATTTTGAGAGATTATAAGTATATGCTGTTGATATACTTGTTCCATCTTCTACTTCTACAAAATAAATACCTTCTATAGAATTAGCTCTAATATCTAAAAGAGTTATTTCTATTGTTTGATTTACAGCACCATTTAATTTAGCTGTAAGATCTATGGCTTTAGTAAAATCTTTATATGTAACATCAGTCCATAAACGTAATAAGGATGCATTAGAAGCATCCTCAATGCTTAAAATAAGCTTATTGTTATCTATATTAAAACTAGTAATTTTCATAAATATTTGGTTAAAAAAAGGAGGGTTGTTATGACCCTCCTTTATTATTTAAAAGTCATTCTACTAAACTAACGGTGCTGCAATTTCAAGACCTGTAACAGTCTCTAGATCTGCAATTAAAGCATTAGTAGCTGCTACTCCATCATCTGCTTTTACTGCAATTTGAAGTACTCTATACTGACGTTCAACGCTAGTATATTTACGTGCTTCAAAGTAAACCAAATTAACTACGTTATAGGTAGCTCCTGGCTCTGCAAAATACACAGTGTTGAAATTGTTAGGATAACCGATTGTACGGTATCTATCTCCTTTTTCACCTGCTGTATTCCATTCCAATAGAGAAATCTGATTACCTGTACCAGTACCTGCAGAACCTGCTTGTACAACTTCAGTATCAAGATCATTATATCTAGCATCAGAAACTGTATTATCTCCACCGTTATCTCTAACAGCTACCTGAAGATCAAACTCTACTGGACGACCATCTTTTTTACCTAATACAAAGTCTCTAGTTCCAGCTTCAACAGAAATACTATCTGCATTTACTGTAATAGTAAAGTTACTATTGTATTCTCTAGACAAAGATTTGTCCAAATTCTTTTTAATACCTTCCATTACATCAGTAAAGGTAATACCAGATGCATCTTGTGGTGTTACATAAGAACCAAGTATATGTCTAAAGTTTTCAGGTGATAGAGTACCACCATCATTCAACAAACGAATAAATACTTCGTACGTTACATTACCACGTACTGTACCTGAAAAACCTGTTGCATTTACAATGCGGTTTACTGGTGCACTATATTGAGTTAGTGTTGCTACCTCAATGTTTTTAGGATCAATTAGTTCTTGAAATTCAAAACCACCAGGTACATTGTTAGCCTTTTGAAAGACTTTAAAAGGACCTTCTTTTAATGTAGCCGAATCTTTAGAAACTACCTGTAGTGATTTATCAGCTGCAGAATCAAATGCTGCGAAGTCTGGGTTACCATTATAAGTGCTTCCGATAAGTAAATGACCTATTTTTACGCCTATGTTCATTTTTTAATTATTTAAAAATTATTATTCTTTTCTTTTATATAAATCTACAAAACTACCTAAATCATCATATTTATATGAGAGTTTTGAAAGTTCTACGGCTCTTCTTACTATTTCTGAATGTATTTCTTTATTTAACTCAGAAGTTGATTGAAGAGTTTTACCATCTATAGAAAGTCCATTTTGTAATGTATTTACTATAATAGGTGTAGGATATTTCAAATATCTCATTTGATACTCAGAAATTTGTCTATCAGATATCAATTCAACAATGTTCGTTCCAGGTTCACTTGAATTGTAATCTAATCTCCAAACTTTATTTTTATTAGGTTTTTTGAATGGATTTTTTATTTGTTTGTTATACTCATCATATGTTTTTGGTATAACAGTTACTGTGTCAAATCTTAGTGCTTTTCCTACTTGACAATTACTTTCTATTTTAGCACTTTCTTGTTTTATGAGAAACACATCTGTTGGTATCTGAAATACTACAGAATTAGGACTCATTGTATAGTTTTGATTTGAAAGAGTATTAGATGTTTTATAGTTTCTAATTAGTTCTTTTAAATCTATTCTACGTTTGGTAGAACCCTCAAAACCTTCTCTTTTATCATTACTATCTGGATCATCATAGTTTTTAACTAATTCCTCTTGAGCCAAAGTAAGTAATAATGATATTTCATAATCATCAAACCCAGGGCTAGCCATAGAGTTTATGTTATTATATAGAGTATTAAAAGCTTCTTTGAATTCTGTTGCAGTCATTATGCTTTGTTAGCCTTTTTAGTTTTGGCTTCTATAATATCAACAATTTCTTGATTTAATGGATCAGCTAAATACCTAACTGCATTTTCAAATGATGCTACTTCACCTTCTCTTGAAAGGTCAAGACCATCTGCTGTTGAATACCTTTTGTTTTTTCTAACTATAACTCCTGCATCTTCTGCATTAGATATAATCATTTTAATTCCATAATTTGCATCTTCCATAAGAGAAACAAATTGTTCAGGTTTAGTATCTATAATATTTTCTACCTGTCCACGTAACCAGTCTATATCCGCTGTTTTTGAAATTGCTTTTTGCTCTACAAGTTTTACAATACTTCTCAGTACTTCTTGAGAATCTTCAATTTTAGAATATAGCTTAAACGCTTTTTTCTTAGATGAGAAATTACTTCTTTGAACTGTTACTTCTTCACCATCTTCAATGATTACAAACTGATAAGTCAAACTATTTTTAGCGTTAGTTAATCCATTTGCAATAACATCTTTGTTTGCCAATAGAATCTTATAGTCAATATAATCTGATAGTTCTGATAGATTTAAAGTAGTGTCTCCTTTAATGAGAGTTACCTTTCTATTAGTCCAAAATTCAGGATTTTTATAAACAGACAATGGAATTCCCATTTTGTTTTCAAGATAATCCTTTTCGTCATCTGTAAGAATGTTTTTAATAGAACCTTGCCTAGTTAACGGTGCACAAAATTTTCTTGTTGAACCACTAAGCAAACCACCTGAAATAACGTGATTTGCATCTACGTTACTTGCCATACCAGTTTTTCTGCGTATGTATCTTACTTTTACTTTTTTATTAGGTAACTTAAATGTAGATACCTTTTCTTTTACTTCACTCATGTCTTCTTCTTCTGAATTGTTTTGTTTAATAATGGATCAGTGGCTGCAGGGGATTTATGACCCTGCAGCTTGATCAACTCTTTATATTATCCTAAAATATTAGGTAATAGACTTGCTGTTCTTGATGGATCTAGTACCATAGAACCTAGTGTACACATTGCAGTCATGGTAGCAGAATCTTCCATTCTGTTCATTGTACCACCTCTACGACCTGTAAATGGGTCTCTAATACCTCCGATGTAACCACGTAGTTCATCTTCTCCTTTAATCATACATTTCTGTATGTTAGGCTCTTGTGTAGAACCAATATAGAAAATATCATATCTATAAGATTCAGCTACACCACCATTAGGGTGAAGAACTTTGTTACGTACTTTATCATCGTAGAAAGGATCTACATCAATAGTTACTGTTACACCATTTGGAGCTTTCCATTCAGTGAATTGGAAACCACCTGATAGTGAGTTATCATGCAATTTAGAACTTGTTTTATTGATAACATTGACATTAGTATTGTCAAAGCCTACAGAAGTCCATCCCATTGCTTCTTTGGTTACTGCTTCATGGAATTGAATAGCACCACGCTCACCTGTTTTGATTACGAACTTACGCTCACCAAAATCAAGTTTACCTTCAGATAGTTCAGATAGCATATCAGTAAGCAAACGAAGACTAAACAAGTTATAAAAACTTGTGTTAGATACTTCCATTTGTTCACGGATACCAGAACCAGCTTTGATCTTAAGACTAGATTTACCAGAATTTAGATATTTACCATTTTCATCACGGTTAGTTTTTCCGAAGAAAACTGTACGAGATTTAATTTTAGCCAATGCTTGTTCAAACTGCCAGTAAACTTCCTGCATCCAAGTATTACTTGAATGAATTTTACCAGTTTTACTATCACGAGTATCAATAGAAGCCGAAACTGCCATTGTACCTGTTAGTTTAGTATCAATCATTTTACCTGAAACTTTGTGTTCCATACGAATGTATGAGAATGAGTTTCTCATTGTGTAAGGAGTGTTGAATTGAATACCAGCACCTTTAATAGATAACTCATCTTCAATTGGAGCTCCTTCAATGCTCCATCTGGTTCCTGATGCTAGTTCAGTACCAGGAATTCCTGATAGTGACTCTTCACCACCAAATACTTCTGCATCATATACAAAACGATTAGTTCCGTCTGGACGGGCATCACTTGTAAGGATTACACGATAAGTATCAGGGTGTTCCCCAGCAATCTGCATTACATCTGTAAAGTACGGCTCTTCAAATACCATTTGGAATGGAAGTCTACCAGCACCTACGCCAACAGAATCATCAGTTACAACTGATCCTTCAAAGATTGTTTCTACAAGACGAATGTTACGCTCTGAACTTCCTGCCAACTTCCAAATGAAGTCATCATCAGATTCAAAGTATTTAACTGGAAACATGCTCAACATGGAGTCAATGTTTTTCATTCCAGACTGTTGCAAAAGTTGTGTAGTGATCTTAGTAGCCATTTGTGGCGCTTGGTGCCATATTTGACCAAGGTGATTCCTTGTTGTCAATCCACTAAACGATTTTGCGTGAGTCATTACGAATTTTCCTACGCTCATAATTTATTGTTTTTTATTTTTATTAGTTATTATATATTAATCAACAACAATTTCATCACCTATATCTAGTAAATAGCTATTAGGGTCTTGTAAATATGCTGGTGAACCTGGATCTTTAATTTGAGTAGTTGAATTAAAAGCCTTTTCCAAGTCTTGTAATGCTTTACTCTGTGTTTCTTGTTTAATGCTATTGAAGTCTGTAAAACCATTAGTAACAGTAAACAAGTAGTAAAGTTTTTTATCAAAATCAATTGGGTTCTCTCTTTGAAATTTCATGAGTGAGTTTTCTGGTGCTCCGTTGTTAGGATTCTCTCCCACAACATTAAACATGTTTTTCTTGATTTTGTCCTTTACATTATTTGAAACTTCATAACCTGGAATTACTTCCTTGAGTGATTCAATTTCTTTTGTAATTTTTTTAACGTTATCTTCTCTAGCTTTTTCTACTGCTAGTTTCTGATCTTTAATTTTTTGATTTTCTTGCTCAATTCTAACTTTAGAAAATTCTTTAATGGAATTCATTGCTTCTTGAGCATCTTCCAAATCTACATCAAGTTCTAGAGATCTCTGTACTAACTTGGCTGCTCTTTCATCCGAGTAACCTCTGTTTTTAAAATCTTGATAAATTACTCTTTTTCTAAGTTCAGCATCTTGCTCTAAAGCTTCATTAGTCACAGAATTTAATTGATCCAATTGTGTAAGATCCTTTACTGCTTTCTCATGAGGAATACCTTCTCTAATACTTTCAAGGTATTGTTTTTGTGTATCTGATAAATCACCATATTCATTTGATTTAATTTGCTTTTTAAAAAGCTCTACAAATGAATCTTCGTCACTTACCTCAGAATCCTCTAATGAGACCAAACCTTTTTCTTGGAGTAATGTAGCTAGAGATTTAAACAATTCAGGGTTAGAAGAAGAAGACTTGTCCTCTTGCTCATTATCCTCTGGTTCAATCTCATTATCTGGATCTTGATTATCCTCGACTACTATCTCTGGATCGTCTTGACCCTCATCTTGGTTTTCACCATCAACTGGTGTTTCAATATTTTCTTCCTGAATATCTTCGTCATCTAGAAAGGGATTATTTTCCCCATCTACATCGATAAGCATATCCATGTTTAAATCGTTTTCTTCTTCCATGTTACAAATATACTACTGTTTTGTGTTGTTATGCAAATATAATAACCCTTAATTATAATTTACAAACTATAGTCTAATAGCGTTTACTTAGCTACTGATTTTTGTTTCATTGCACTTATTTTCTTTTCTTCTACTGACATTTTATCTTTATGCATTACCATATCATCAGACATTTTTTTAAGATTAAGCATAATTTCGTCTTTATGCTTTTGAATTTCCAATGGGTCAGTTACATCTTGAATACCATCATTATTAGCATCACGATCTATCATTTGATTGGTAGACTGAAGAATTGCTTTTTTCATATCTACATCAGCTTTAGTATCAATCTCATATTTTTTAAGATCACGTTCAGCTTGTTTGTCTGCTTGTTCAGCTTGCATTTGTGCTTCTTGCTGTTTAGCTTGTTGTTGTGCCTGTTCAGACTGTCTTTCGTTCGCGTCTTCTTCCGCTCTCTCAATACGTCTTCTCATGTCTGATAATGATGGAGATAGATATACATCCATTACTGTAGCAAAGCTACCACCATTCTGCATAAATGCTTGAGCAAGTTGTTTAAGAGTTTCACGAAGTTCTTTAGTTTTGGTGGAGCTTGTAATAGCTATTCCAAAATCTACTTCAGCTATATCATTGAAATCTAAATTAAGTGTTTGTATAGATTGATCATCTAATATATACTGTACTTTTTTATTAGAACCTTTAAGTGCTATTTTAGCAGTATCAATAAAACATTGTAATACTCTACGTTTAACATCTTCATGTTTCATAAACCACCATTCTGTAATATGACTGGATTGGTTTACTGATCTTTCTACACCACCTACTGTTTCTCTGTTGGATACCTGACCTTCACGTTGCTTTGAAATACCCATAATCTCACCCATCTCCATCTTGATATATTCAAGTAAAGATATGTGTTGTTGAATATAAGAACCTGTTTCAAGATCAAAGTAACCTTTAGACTGTTGCATGTTACCAGCTAATTTACCAGTTGCACCACCTTTGTTACCTTCCTTAAAACTATCTTTTACTGCAATACCATTTACTACTGCAAAGTGCATCCATTTTTCTATTTCCCAGTTATCAGGCACAGATGCTAAATCTAACTCAAGTATTTTACCGTAATTCTTTTGTACTGATTTATTAAGTCTATCCCAAAGGATATCATACATATATTGGTAATTCTTAGCTCTATCCATCATGGATACAGCTTTTCCTTGATTAGTGTTATATACTTCACCTATAATACCTGCATGAGAATATGATGGGTTGTTTAATTTGTTATACTGTACAGCTCTAGGTTTCATACTAAGATAAATATCTTTACCTAGCTTGGTTCCCTCCCAGAATTCTTTAACCCATAATACTTTTACTTCTTCACCTGCATCTTCATCAGCAATATAGTTTTCGTTCATCATTTTATATTGAACGTCACCATTATCATCGTAAAACTTAACTTTTAAAAGTTTTTTAAGTGAAGCCCAATATACACGTAATACACGTACATTACCTTGATTATCTGTAAAGTTAGGATTAAAACTATGACCATTGATTTTTGCTAATCCTATATAGTCATCTATAATACTTCCTTCTACTTGAGTACCACTACTATCAGTATCTCCAATAAATATATGATTATTGTGGTCGTCAGTATAATCATCATCACCAGTTTTAGATTTAGTTCCTGAATAGTTCATAATAAGATCTATTTCAGAAGGTTTCAATTCTTCATGAAATACATCAACAATTTTACCAGGGGACCAGTGATCTTCAATTATAACAAGGTCGGAATCTTCAATTCTAGATGAATTACCATTTCTTACTGCGTGAACCTTCATTGGATTTAATTTTTCCATTGTAGGCTCGTTATTCTGTATATCACACTGATAGATTTCTTCAGCGTGCAATAAAGCGTCTTTAAATCCTTCATTAAACTTTTTGTCAAAGCTAAGCTCAATGGAATAGTGCTTTAACAATCTGTTTATAAGAAGTTCTCTAGAGTCTTGCCATGATCTTACATCACGATCAAGCTCTTTCATTTGTTTTTCTAATTCTTCCTTATCCTTTGATTGATCAATAAGATTAGCAAGGTTTTGTACTAAAAATTGTTTTTTAGCCTTTTCCTTACTTGATATGGCATTTGGATTTGTTATTACTGCCGTAAATTCAGTACGTCTATTAATTTCTTCACCGATCAACAATTCCAACTTAGGAACCATTATTGGATGATGAGGTATATTATCTGGTACATATGAAGCATCCATACCAAAAGGATTTATTACCTTTTGTATATCTCTTCTATCTACTACACCATTCCAAAGATGATGATTACTTATTTTGTTTTCTAAATTAGCCCTAACACCATCATTGTGATAAAAAGAATAATTATCACCATAGTCTACATTCTCCTTTCTCCATTTTTTGGATTTAGCAGAATAAGACAATCTTTGTCTGGGACTTGAATTAAATGTGTATTTTGGCATATCTTTGTAAATTTAAGAAACTATTTTATATTTATAAACCTTTTTCTATATAAAATTATATTAACTGTGGCTAATTTAATAGCGGTTAAAGATTGAAATGTAATTTTTGATTTGGATTATAAGCTCTAAACTTTTTATAGTCATAATTCTTGTTAAAAAATTTATCAGCAGCCAAAGTTGATGAATTAGGCTTTACTGATTCTTCATGACTTGACTTAATACTTTTGTATCTATCCTCTACCAATATGAGTAACATACCAAGTGCAGAGACTCTATCGTAGTTACCATCTCCACTATAAGCTATAAGTTCACGTATAATACCAGGACTGCGCAACAACTGTACAGGAGTTACCTCATCTCTCTCGTCAAGTTCTTGATCATCAAGCCACATTTCTATAAGCTGTAATGCATAGTTGTTTACACCTACTGTAGCAGGAGTACCCTTTCTTGTATTACCAGTTCTTCTTATACTTGTATTAGCTTCATCCTTGAGTGATTCAGGTGTATCAGCTAATCTGTTTATAGATTTCTTTTTTTCATAATGCCAAAACAATCCTTTTTTATTATTTTCATAATTATTAAGTCCATTATAATATATAGTAAGACGTCTTGTTATTTCGTAAAATTCTTTTGTAGATCTTCTTCCTGTATATTCTGCTACAATTCGTTTGGTCCAACCATCCATTACTATACATGATCCAAGAGAGTTTGTTGTACTATCATCATCATCGTAAGTATCTGTTCCCAAATAATATCTATTCGCAAAAACCTCATCATTTTTATCACGTTTAGGCATCTCAAAAAACTCTATAAGACCAGGATGAACAGTATTATCTAATATAGGATAATCATGTACCACCTCATTTTTGTCCCCTGGTGAGAATTTTAATCTATTTGAAGTATCATAAACAAGAGTACCATACCAATGTTTATTCATATACTCTTTAGGGTTTTGTTCTATATTTTTAAGTTGTTCCTTAAGATCAGCAATAGGAAATCTATTACCTGTTTTACTAAGAAACATTTCTGAAGGAACCAATGGATAGTTCATCATTTCCAGATCAAGTGCAGATTTGGATTTAGCCTTTTTAGCTTTAGCTCTTTCATCTAGTTTATACTCGTATGCATCTGCAAATCTTGTATTACCATTCTTATCTTTAAAACTGTTAATACCATATATAGCAGGTACAAACCATCCTATTTTACCAGATCCTTCCCATACATCTTCAAATTCAAGAAATTGGAATGCTTTAGGATCTCTAAATATAACTTCAGATTCAATAATCTTTTCCATGTTACCACCAGTACCTAAATATACAGATGATCCAAACTTCCAGTTACCTTCCATTTGACACGCCACGTTGGAACCATGTGCCGTAAGTACGTTAGTCATAAGACCAACTTCTTCTATAACCATAACACCAGGTCGTGTACCAGCAGCTGCTTCAGGATTTTCTGTAGTATAAATACCATGTTTAATATTACTTCTACTACCTAACTTAATCCAAGTACCACCTACATTTTTTTCATACTCGTGTCTCCAAGGATTTTTCATGTTGTTTGGTCCAAGTGTACCAGACATAGATTTAGTAAGAGGAGATGGATAGTAACGTCCATTAGAGTCTATATATTCACCTGGTAAGTGTTCCATAGCTTCTTTAGTCTTAGATAAGATATCTGCTGATTTAGAAGATATAGCTGCACCTACAAATATTTCAGCCTTATATGGATTAGCTAATGATTCTTTTGTATATTCTTTAGCACCATCAAACAATAGTTCGTGTAATACCACACCTACTCCAACCATAAATGATTTACCAAATCCACGAGCACCAAGCATAAATAAGTTATTAGCTTGATTGTCATACAATGGTGTACCCATTGGTTTATCACGTAACATACGTATATGCTCTCTAGGGTTTACATATTTTAAACCTTTGAGATGTTCTGGAAGTTTATCTTCTTCCATATTAACCAGTCTAATATCAGAGCTAAACTCTGTATCATCAGAAAAACCTGAAAATCCACGTGCCTCTAACCAATTATAAAAGAATCCCCATTCTATATCTCTAAGGTATGGTCTCATCTTCATTTTAGGTGCAGAACGTGGACCCTTTTCATCTTGGTGTAAGATTGTACCAAAGTTTACATAAAAATATAGATTACCTGGCATATAACGCCAATTAGGTGATTCAATAGTATTGTCTACCTCATCATCTATATTTATATTATGTTCTTTATCATCTAATCCCCAAAATCCTTCAATACATCTTTTTTTATGTAATTTCCAATACTTTAAATACCCAATACTACTAGGATGTAGTTTAGGTACTTTAGATATCAAAAAGTTTGATCTATTGTTTATATAGGGTATAGATGGACTTTTAACTATGTTCATAGTATTTATTTAATCTTGTTAATGCTTTTTCTGCTTCTTTTTTAAATTTAATAATTTTTGCTTATTTTTATTTGTAACACCTCTTCTTAAATGTATATCTATTAGTTTTAGCATTTGATTATGAGGTCTACTCAACGATTTTTTATTGAACTTTATTTTTTGATCTAGCTTATGATTTTTTATAAACTCTTTAAGTTCATTGTCTGCTTGTTTATTAACTTTATAAAAGTCCTTGTTCGGCTGCTGATTCTTGCATTCCTCCTTTTGTTTTTCCTCCATCTGTATTTTCTTTATTAACCATTTGTTGTATCTGCTCTAGTTGCTCATAAATCTTTTTGCTATCAACTACCATTTTGTCAAGTTGCAACGCAGTACCTTTTACTGTTTTAAATCTACCATTGTCCATTTCTTCCATGTGATCAAGAGTATATTCAGTACCTTTTATAAACTTGGAACGTTCATTCATTTTTTCTACCATATCATATAAGTTACGTTCTGCTGCTGTAAGACATCTATTATAATATTCAGCTATAAGATCTTCATATTCATCCCATTCTATATCAAGATAATCTGTTTTAATCAAAGCACGTTTATCTTCATCTGCTAAATTCTTCCAAGGGTTATCAGTGTGTGGATCTATTAAAAAGGCAATAGCCCACATTATCTGTGAGCTTTTAGCCTTCTTTTTGGATTTGTCTGACTTATTGAATTCCCTGAACAGTTTAATAGTAAGAAATGATGGATTTACTTCCCAAAAGTTTTCTTCTGTTTCAAATGTTCTAGTTATTGTTGTCATTATACCGTTTCTTTAATTTTACCTTTAATAAACCTACGTGAGTCGTCTGCAAACATAAATACATTTTCTCCAATATCAATTTTACTAAAAGAAAGATATTTAATAACTCTTGCTGTATTTTCTGGATCTTTTTCAGCTACCATAAATTGATCTAGATCTAATAATATTCTATCACCTTTTTCAAACTTACATCCTTCACCTGCTTCAATTACATACTGATAGTGATCAAAGATTGGTTCATCAGATCCTGAAAAGTCTAAATCTCCATCTGTACTAAAATACTTGTTAGTAGTTAGTAGATAAGTCATTGGGTATGGTGTAAACCCTGTCTCAATTGTTTTTGCTTCTTCTTGTTTAATCATTTTTTATTTTATTTATTTTGTTGTATATTCTTCTTTTAAAATAGAACTTTCCTAAATGTTGGTGATAAAAATTAGTATCATCTGTTTCAGCAAAGTCCATTTCTTTTATTTCTTCTACCATAAACTCATATACAGAATCTATTAAATTCTTGACATAAATATCTCTATTGTTCGTAAGTAATCCTGTTCTGTGTATAACCTTATCCATTTATAATAAATTCAAATTCTAGTTTATATTTTCCATTTACTATTTTAGGTAAATATTTTGATACTATTTTATTATCTTTTATAATACCTGATTGTCTAAGTATAGTTAAATTGTTCTGTATAATATGATCTTCTATTTTTAAATCATTTCTTATCTTTACTTTTGTTTCATAGTCAAAGACTGTTTTCCAAAGTAGATCTTCATCTTCATAATCATCTTTTAACATATCATAATGATATAACAACTCTGTAAGTATACTTATCTGTCTAGGTCTTAATTTATGAAATGGCTTGGTTATTATAAGCCATCTCCTAAAAAAGCTTTTTTTATTACATGGTATTTTAAATTTTCCATTATTCATTTCTGATTATGTTTAATACATTCTCTACAGCAGGATGTCTATGATTTTGTGTAAGTTCCGTAACTGTACAATAATCATTATCTATAAGTTTATCTAGTAAATGAATACAACTGTCTTTCTGTGGTTTTATGTCTACCTGTTGTCGACTACCTGAAAATATAAGTTTTGATGTTTTACCCAATCTACCTATTACCATTTGTAATTGACTAGATGTACAGTTTTGGAACTCATCTATGATAACAATAGCATTATCATAGCTGACACCTCTTGTATATGCAACTGGAATGATTCTTATATCATCTTTCTCAAGGTGTTTTGTTATTTTATTTTTCTTTATATCACTGCTACCATAAACCTTTCTAAGATTTTCATATATAGGTTGCATAAAAGGATCTAATTTTTCAGATATTCCACCAGGTAAAAAACCGAAATCTTCTGTAGTAACAGTGGGTCTGGTTATAATAATTTGTTTGTATATAGTATCTTTTCTAAAAAACAAATCTAATGCTATATTTACTGCAAGCATTGTTTTACCTGTTCCTTCCTTACCAACTAAAAAGTTGATTGGTGTATTTAATATTTTAGATTTTGCAATCTTTTGCTCATCTGTTAATTTGATGTCAAAGCTTATATCTTTCGGCATTAGTATCCTATTGTGTTTCTGTTAGAGAATATTCTCTTGTTTTCTTTTTTATAGTTTCCAACTATATCATACATTTGATCCTTATCTGTTCTAAGTGTTGATATATTTTTATATAGCCTACCATTATCTGCTACTTTTGGATGTATCTCTTCTACGGTGTGTGAGTGTATTGTAGTAGGTAAATATAATAGTTTAAAAGAAGAAGGTTCTTCATCATCATCATTTTTATACTGAGGTATATTTACTACTTTTATTACAATACTATCCATCTATTCTTTCTGTATTATACTTTTCTATGTATTGCCAAATACTTGGTAGTGTGGATGTATGATTTAAACTATCACATTTTTTACACCAGATGTTATTAAACTCATCTTCTACTATATAAAGACTTTTACATGAGTTGCAGAACTCTACTGGTTCGTCATTATTCTCTTCCATTATTTAAATTTTAAATTTATTTTGTTTGTTGGTACTATTTCTATTTCTAGATTCCACTCATTATTTTTCTTATATATTTTCATATCTGCATCTGAAAAGTTTTGCATCTGCTCAAGCTTTTTCAATGTTTTATTTAATATTGAATATACTTCTTTAAAGTTTTTATATTGATATATTAATGTCATTTTCTTCTTTATATGTCTTCCATTGTTGTTCTTCCATTAAATCTGGAAATCTTTTACCTGCATTACAACTTTCTACTAAATGACTTTTCTTTTCTGGTGGGCAACCACAGTATATACATTCGTCATCAATTAAACAATCATTTTTGCAAAGATTAAGTCTGTATAATATCTGTTCTTTAATATAAACAGGTCTACCAATCAAAATATCTTTATAATATAAAAAATTACCTTTTATAAATGACAATACATTTTTAATTGTTATATCCTTACTCATTGTTTGTTATTTTTTTAAGAACCATTTGTTCATAATCATCAAAGAAACTTTCTTTATCAAACTGTCTTACTACTTTAACAAAGTTATCATCATTCACTTTAAGACCAGCTTCTTTAATCTCTTTACCTAACTCTATAATATATTTAAGACGTTTAGTAAGCTCTTGTGTATGAAATTTCATATCTTCTTGTTTCTGTGTACCCCTTGTACGTTTACTATTATTAAAAGGTCTTTTTGGTATTTTTCTACCAAACATATCTACTTTACCTCTACGTTGTTTTCTTGCTAAACTCATCTATTATTTTTATTAATTTATTGTATTGACTGTTTTTTAATACTAAAGTTTTATCATTGCTGAGTCTATCAATTATTATGTATGTATTATTTTTACTGTTTTTAAATAATGCTATTTCTGGATATATAATTCCTCCTTGTTTATTCATTATTTAAAACTATTGTATTTGTTGTTAATATAGTTCCTGCTACAGCTATTGCATTTGTTATTGCACATTTAAGTACATATACAGGATCATATATTTTATTCTCTACTATTTCATCTTTATCGTACTTTCCCAGTAACTCATAAGGAGCTGTAAGAGCTTTAACCAGTATTGGGTTAGTTATATCTTCCGCTACTTCTTTAGCTGTTATACCACCTCCAAATACGATACCATCCTTAAGAGCTGACTTACATGCATTGACTGCATCTTCCAGTTTATCATGTAGTTCTCTAAATTCTATATCAGATTTAGCTCCAATCTTAATTACACTAATACCAGATTCAAACTTACTGATAAGATTAGATAGTTGTTGTTTTTCAAACCCATCTAATGTAGCTTCTAGTTTAGTGTTCAGAAACTTAATTCTTTGTACTAATTGTTTGTTTTCTTTATTTTCATTGAAGAATACAAGTCTACCATTCTTATTACTAAATGTTTCCACATGACCTCCTTTAATACCATCATAGAACTGATTAGGTGTCATAAGCTGTGGTTGTCCCGTATAAGCTGCTATATTTTCAAGTGATGCCAATCTACCTGTAGAATAACCTGGTGATTTAATAAACTTTACATTTACAAGTGACATATTGTTAAAAGCTGTATTCATTATATCTTTAGAAAACATTTCAGCTATAATTATAACCTTTTCTCCCGTGTTCTTTATTGTATGTAAGAAATCACCAAACTTTTTAAAGTTATCAATCCTACCATCTATTGTATAGACTCTACAATCTTCAAGTGAGGAATCTAGATAATCATATCTATCTTCATATACCGAACCATCTACTGAATATCCTTTTACAAACTCTGTTGTAGTTTCTGATGTTTCAGACTTATCAAATAGTATGTCAGCTGTTATATTGTTTGTAAATACTTCTTCTACAATTGATGTAGCTACTTTGTCTCCGTTAGTGGAAACCATTGCAATATTCTTTATATCCTCTAATGTACAGTTTCTTTTATAGTTGTCTATACGTTCTAATATAAGAGGTAATTCAGCTTCCATTTGTCTTTTAAGAGTGATACCATTAACATCAGACTTCATACCTTCAGTTATAATAGTATTAGCAAAGAGCATACTTGTTGTTGTTCCATCACCTGCTTGGGTGTTAGTAAGTACACAAGCTTCTTTAAGCATTTGTATAGTCTCATTCTCAAAAGGATTTTCTGTATAAATTTCTTTAGCTACTGAGACACCATCTTTAGTAATAAACCTTGATCCATCTTTCTGTATAATTACGTTATGACCATTTGGTCCGTAAGTAGAAAGAACTGCATCTGCAATGATTTTTGTTCCAGCTAGTAATCTATCTTTAGCTTCTTGTCCTGTTATAATGTTATTCATTAATTTAATTCTTTTTCTAACTGATTAAGTAAATTATCAATACTTGTTGATATTGCTGATAAAACAGGGTCTCTCCATGAATCTGCTTTTTTACGAGTTTCTTCATTTATCTTTCTATATTTATCTAAAGTTTTTTTAGTTATCATCTTCTGTATATCTAAATATATCTTCTGTTAGTTCAATTGATATTGTAACTTCTGAATCATCCTCACTATAAATATAGATACCGTTACATACTATATTAGTGAATTCCTGATCTGATATGTGACCTTCCTGTATTTCGTTTTCAAGCTCTTTTCTAAGGAATCCTTCAAATACCTCTTCTGCTTTTTCTTTTGATTTAACGTTTTTGTAGTCTTCAATCACGTTCCATCCGTCACTCTTATAGTATGTAACCGTGTAATCCATTATTCTTATTTTTTAGTGTTACGTTTTGTGTATTTTCTTTTAGCTTTAGGTTTTACAACTTTAGCTTCAACTACTTCTTCATTCTTGATATCAATAGTATCTGATACTTCATTTGTTTTCATTACATCATTAAGTAATGTAACTTTTTCCTTAAGGTTTACATTTTCATCTTGAGTCTTAACAAGTTCCTGTTGAATAAGTTGAGCTTGATTTAAAATTACATTAGCTTCTTTAATGACTGCATTTTTAATCATGTATTGATACATACCAAACACAGACATTGAAATTGGAACTATAGAAGCTAGAAAAGTTTCAAAAGCAATACTACCTGTGAATACTAAAGCTAAAGATCCTAAGTTAAGTGCTACTGCAATACCTACAAATAATGCAATTGGTTTTTTAAAAAATTCTTTCATTTGTTTAATTTAAATTGTTTTGTTTTTAATTATAGTACAAAGGTACGATGGATATTTGGATTTACCAAATTATTTACCATATATTTTTTAAATATATACTGGCTTTTTCTAATAATTCTATATTATCTTTAAATTTACCTAATCCTGTATTACATAAATCACATAGTAAAGCTCTTATTTTACCTGTTTTATGATCATGATCTACACATAAATTTCTATAAGATTTTTTACCACATATTGCACATACTTTATTTTGTTGTAATAAAAGTTTATTATAATCATCAATTGTTAAATTATATTTATTTAATAAGTGAGATTTTCTTTGTATTTTATATATACATTTAGTACATCTTGAAGTAGTATATTTTCCATTTTTATTAAATTCTTTAATATCTTTAATAGTATTACAGTTAGTGCATTTACTAAATTGACCTAGATTTACTTTTGGATTTTTTAATCTATATCTTTTCCTATTTCTTTCTTTAGTACATTCAATACATACTTTTTCTCTACCTGCTTTTTTCTTATTTCTTTTATAAAAACAGTTTACTTTTTTTTCTATTTTACATTTATTACATTTCATATTAACAATATTATTTCTACAAAGTTAGTTATAATATTTGATTTATACAAGTTTTTAAGCAACTTTTTTTAAAATTAGGTATAAATAGTACATTATTGTTATAATACATAGCCATTATATCTTAAAATTAATTTTTTATTTTTTTTTTGAAAATTATTTATGGTAGAGAGAGGTAGGACTAACTCATAGATCACCCCATCCTTTTTAATAAAAGGGATCTTACCCCTAGTTGATTATCAGCTAGTATTATTAACCACTAAATCCTCATATTATGGAAATTGTAGACGTTTATGAAACAGCCATCAAGGCACTAATTGATTCTAAAGATATTAGAACATCATTAGAACATCTTGAATGGTATAGAGAAAATGTTATTCATATTGGTAGTTTTGATGATTTTAATGAGCTTGTTGATAAACATCCTCATTTAGAACATTTAAGACTCATCAAAGCATCTAATGACATATCAAATGATGAAGCTACTAAGTTATTAGGATAACCACAGTAACACTCGTAAGGGTGTTAACTGTATGGATAAAACTCATATAACAACCCATTCTTTTTAATAGAAGGGTTGTACCCAAAACATACTACTACTAGCGTGGTATGTTCATTGAATCACATATACACTTAACGTGCATATGCTAGTTGTTGCACAAACTAAATTACATTATTATGAAAATCGTACCAATGACGCAGTCATCAAACGTAAACCCTGTTACTCAAAAGAAACAAGTTGAATTTGTAGGTCAAGGAATTCTTATTGGATCTGTTGGATCTAAAGCTATGACCTACACAAACATTAAAGGTATTGAGAAGTCTTACAGACTTGCAACAGCTAAAGTTTTTATTCCTAAAGTAGGGGAAAAGAACTTATTATTGCAAGTACATGAAGGTAATCTCAAGAACGCTGTCGGTCTTAAGAAAGAAGACGAGTGGGAATCTGAAGATCAAATTGAAGAGGCTGTTGCCAAATTTGAATCAGGTACACCTTATCTTTGTACAGTTCGTCCTACAAAGAAAACGAACGGATCTGGTTGGACTTTGTTAGGTAACATCTCACACATTATTTCTGGTGGATCTGATAACGATCTTACTGATGATCAAGCTGAGGCTATGTTTGGAGACTTTGACGCAGAGCAAGACGAAAGTCCTGTAACAGAGGCTGAAAAGCAAGAGGCTAATGCTATTGGAAACTAGTATTGGGATTGAAAGATACGGCTACCTTCGGGTAGCCTTTCTTTTATTTAAGCACTCTCTTGGCAACTCAAGGAGTCCGTTGGCAACTCACACAGCCATAGCATGCCCGAGCTAACTCAGGCTAATACATAGCTAATTTAAGCTAATACATAACACAGCTGAAGAGCTGACTCAAACTAATACATAACTATACAGGACTGTTGAAGCTCAGTAACATAAGCAGAAAGACCTAAATAAGAGCCTATAATAGTCTTTCTCTTGTATAGTTTAATACATAACTCTCATCCAATTGCGTAAGGATATACATTAACAGTGAGCAAGCTTGAAATAGAGCAAGGCACGAGCTGGTATAACAAGGTGCAACCTTGTGAGAGTTTAATATATATAAGGACTGAGGTAGTAGATTAGGTAGCACCTAATGAAGTCAATGCTGCAATAATGGAAACAAGGAGCTTCCTAGACTTAAGCTGAGCAGACAGTCCTTATTATATAGTCTTTAACATAGAGTGGTTAGATAGAATGGTAACTACCGTGAAACTACTAAGGAGTGGGTAGATTATACCTTCGGGAATCCTAGTAACCGATGCCTACATTCTATGTTATTTATTATATATACTTAAAAAGATTTAATACACTACAACCTTATTAACTAGATCCATTCTATATGCTTGGACTAAGCAACAGGTGTAGTTAGATGGAACATTCCAGTGATAGCGTGTATTTACAGAAGAATCTGTAATCAAGAACAGTCTTGACATTGTTGGCTTACCTACTCAACCTAGTAAACAACACTTACACCTTCACTGGAATTGACCATTGATTTAATATACATAGCACTAACTATAAATGAGAACATTAAAATTTAACAAAGAAGAAGATAATAAATGGTACGTTGATTTACCAGAATGGAATGGAAATAAAGCTGAATTAGAAATGGTTTGTGGTGCTGATACAATGCTTGATATAATCTCACAAGGAGAAAATACAACTCATATAACATTATCAACAGAACCATTTAATGATGTTAAATATCAATTATCTTATTTACAAGATTCAGCAGAAGGAGCAGATTATTTATTAACATCAGAGCTTCATACTTTTGATGTATGGCTTTGTAGAGTAACTAAATTTGTATTTGGTGAACTACCTAAAGTAATATATTTAAAATAGCATTAACCAAAAATATGATCATCATTATGGATATAAATAAATCATTACATAAATATTGTCAACAAATATCTGATTTTGATAGTGATGGTATTTGTAATAAATGTGGATTTCATGAATATATTGATGAAATAGCTGAATGGGTTAAAAAAAATAATAAAAAGGTAAATACTTATTAGCCTAAAATCATAAGTTGATAATACATAAAATCCAAGTGTGTTAAATATAACAAAATGGTAAACTGTAGATTAGACAGGTAATTACTAATCTTTAGGTGTAGCTACCTTAAATCCCAAAAGTAAATCCTCAAGACTTAAGCTATCTATTATAGTTTAATATCTTGAGGTGTATTAATGCAGCCTAGTCAGTCACAAGCCTGAAGTAATAATGCAGAGTGATATAATTAACCACTAAACAATAAAACAATGAAAAACTACGAACAACTTTACGACAGAACAGAAACAATAGATTTTGATGATCAAATGATATTGTTATGAAAGAACTAGATGATATGATAGGTAACAGAAATGTTATCTATCTTTGTTTTACCTTACATAAATATGGTCTATCCATACAATACTAATTATAATGAAAAATTTAACAATAGGACAATTAATACTGATTATATTATGCTCACCATTATTAGTAATAATGCTATATGCATTTTATTTGACTTGGATGGATTATATAAATTACATTGAGCTCAAGAATCAATGGTATTTTAACACGTCAATGGCTTCAGCTTTTGCATTAAGTATAGCTTTAATAGCTTTAATAATACATTACTGGGAAAAACCATTAATTAAAAGAAAATATTAACAATTTAAAACCACTAATTATGCATTATACTAATAGAGAAGACAGAATAATACTTGAATGTGTTAATGATGATCCAGGTAATATAACTAGAGCTATTGAAAAAGCAGCTTTACAAATACCATATAGAAGTTTAACTTCATTAAATCAAAGATTTTATAGAAAATTAAGAAATGCAAATAAAAATATTGCAGTTGCTTCTAAATCAGGAGTTATAGCTTTAGGTAAAAATCAACCTAGATCAAATGATAAATTAAATGTTATAATATCATTATCTATAAAGCTTTCTAAAAAAGAAATTAAAGATCTAATGTTGATATTATTTGATAAATTATGAATTAATAAAATAAAGACCACTAATTATGAAAAACTTAAAAACAGCATTTAACTTATGCTTAATGATAATATTGTTTTTTGCAACCAATGCATACTTGTTCAACCTAACATTTATGTATGTATTTGCAATACCATTTATTATTATGCTACCAGCTTGTTCAACAAAACCTCATAGAAATGAGTAAATACAAACTGGATGATACAATGACAATATACCTACTCAGAGGAAAATCAAAAGAGTGGGTAAAAAAACATTTCATGGTAATAACCAATAACAATGAAGATAAATGGTTATCTTTTATAAGAAGATATAACAGTAGAGTAAGAAAAGCAGTAAAAAGACTATAACTATGGATCAATCACCAATACAGAATTTTAATGATATGTTAGCAAATATGTCATGGTATATAATATTGATTGTAGTAGTCATGATAATACTGCTTTATCTTTTTAACAGAAATAAAAAATAATATAATCATGTTTAGACAAGAGCAAGTAACAAGAACACAAGTAGAATTACTCATTATACTTAGAGACCACATTGAACTATCTTATAGTATGCATTTACATGAAGCTGTTTCTTGGTTGTTTAAGAATGATTCAAAGTTTAATATAACACTACCTGAAAGACTAATATTGTTATCAGTAATAAATAACAATCAACCTTTTTGGTATAAAGTAAGGATATTTTTTGGTATTGAAAACAATTTTGGATATGTTACAAACAGGTATTTTAAATTAAAATCAAAAACACCTAAGATAAAATATTTAAATAGATTAATCAAAAAACATTCAGCATGAGAGTCAAATATCCAGTATTGAACTGTAAAGTAGGTAATAAACGTGATAGATACGGTAGACTACTTACAGGTAAAGTCATTAAAATGACACCTCAAGAGGTTGAACAGCGTGAAATACTACCATTGTTCAATGATAATAACAGACATGACTTAGATATCATGTATAAAAGTAAACTATAAAGAAAAATAATGATTAGTGGTTAATCAGAAAACCCTAGAGAAACCGTTATGGTCAATCTAGGGTTTTTATAATAACTAACAATGAGAGCAGTTAAAAGTTATAGTTTCCCTACTTTATAATACACCCATCCTATCAAAATACATTTATTTTAACAACGCACGAAAAAAGAGGAGGACAACTCGTTGTATCTTGTCATCTTATAACACAAAGATACAATTTATTTATGACAATTCCTAGTAATTAACAAACTATTTTATATTAATTTAAAGTAGTAGGTATACTATTTAATAGTATAGAGTATATTAAAAAATAATAGAGTGTATATTATTTTATCATAAACCCTTTAAAATCAACAACATGGGAGGATTAATATGGATAATTATTATAGTAATAGTATTGATATTTTTAATGTCAGACAATAATAATTAACTACACTATCAAAAAATCATATAGAGTATATCAAAAAAACATATACACTATATTAAAATATCATATAATGATAGAGAGACTATCATAAAATAATAGAATAACCACAAAATCATGAAAAACAAATTATTAAACCTATTATATTTAATAGGAACCATTTTATTTATAATATGGATATTTTATACAATAGGTTACACTGAATCAAGAAAGAAATACGAAACCAATTTAAGTATCTATACACCTGCGGAAATATATCATATCCAAGGTTTAACGGTAGTCATAGAATCAAATGACAGTATATATACATTTAAAGATAAAGTGTCTCTAAGTAAATATATAGAGTCTGCAACAGCTGTAAGTAGTCAGGTTGGATTTGATTGTTTAAATAATTTATAATGAAACAACCACCAGAACCGTGTAGAGAACCATTTACACCTTGTTGGTGTGAAAGTAGACCAAATAATCCTAATTGTAAGGATGTAGATAATGTACCTATAGATAATGGATTATATCTATTAATTATAGCTGCAATAATATTAATATTTAAATTTAACAAATGAAAAATTTACTAATTACATTATTAATAGTAGTATCATTTAGTTTTATAGCTACAACTACTAAATTTGAAAAAGGATTTAATGATGGTTATAAAAATGGTTGGTGTTATGAGATAAACAATTGTATTGAACCAATTGTACCAATAGCACCTATACCTAACATTAATGAATCTGATACAAGTTATACTGATGGGTATAATAGAGGATTTACTAAAGGTAAAATTGACAAAGAATCTAATTAAGCTAGTTTATGAACAGCCTTTGATGTGAGATGCATTATATATATATAAATTATTAATTTAAAACTGAAGAGTATGAATACTATTAGAGGACCTAGTTAGGTTATGATTAAACATAATTAATATAAATAAATAACGAAACAATAAATTAACTTAAATAATACAAAAATGAAAAAATTCTTTTTTATGTGTATTCTCATACTATCAATTGGTATGACTGCACAAACTGTTGATGACCAAAAGTCAGTTGATACAGAGCTTACATCAGTAGATGATCTACAGCAACTAACATCAGTAGATGGTGTTAAAACTGTTGTAAACAATCAGATATCTGATGTAAAACAGATTATTACAAATGATATTAAAGCTGTTGTTTTACAGGAGGTTAATACTATTAGGCAATTAGTATTAAATGAATATAAAAATAATAGTACCAATATAATATCAAATACCAGTAAACAACTTAAATCTACAAAACAATCTATGATGGAGGAATATTATCCACCACTTAGTAATTGGTTTAGGAATACTGTAAGTAGTAATTAGAATATAAAAGTAAATAAACATGGAAAATCCTCTATTGATAATGATAGAGGATTTTTTTTTAATTTAACCACTATGTCTAAAGAAACACAATTAGAGAAACTTGAAGAAACTATCAAGTCTCACAATACATATCTCAACCCAGAAATAATGCTGGCTCTGAACAGAAAATATAGAGAAGTACAAGAATCTTAAGATAATGAAATCATTACTTAATAAAATTAACAACAAAATAGATGATATTCAAGATAGTATAGAAGAGTTGTTGCAATCTCTTAAATATAACTGAATATAATTTAATATGGGGCTGACAGGTTTTGACCGCATTTGAAATAATAATAAACAGTAGTGTGTGGACACTTAAAATACTGAAGGTGAATTTCTTTAAATGGAAACAATCAAACGCAGGAAACTGCACAAGTAGAAGCTAATATGAGTGTTGCTCACAACATTCTTAATACTCAAACTGTACTAGATACAGAGTGGGACTTAGCAATGGTAGCATAATACCAATAGATGAAAAAAGGTTTGTAGTAATCTTATGCGTAAATATATCACAGAAACCTTGAGTGTAACCCACAAGACCCGAAGTAGTAAGAGATAGGTATAGCCTATTGAGCTATTAGTGAAGCTGTATGATATATTTAATTATAAACTATTGCTCGCCAGCTCCACTAGTAAAACATCCAGAGTTTTTATTACTTTTATAGATCTGGGTAGGTTGTGTACAAAAGTAAATAAAATTGCAATTTATAAAGGGTATTATATTCTTATAGTACCCTTTTTTAAATACTTTATTGAGTGTCTATTAGCTCAGTCAGGTAGAGTAACAGTATAGAATATAGGGTCAAGACACTTGATTATCTTATTTATTTAATATAATCAATATAGCGGCTTGAATGACGTCTTAGACTGTAGGACGCTGGTTCAAATCCAGCATAGACACTTAATATTAATAATTAATCACTAACAATTTAAATTTTTAACCATGAATCAAAATCAATCACAAGTAACTTTAAATGCATACTTAAAAAGAAAAAAACAACACACTGTACAATCACTAAAACAAGTAGGTACAAGACCTAGATGCACTAGAGTAATTGCAAGTAGTACAACTAGTAGAAAAGGTATGGCTATAACAGCAATGCCATTAACGGGTATTAATGCAATGTTTAATTAAATATTATGTTAGAAACACTAATGATAATAAATATAGTAGATAGACTCTAACCTTTGGTCTTTAAAACAATTAGTGTACAGTAACAACGTTTATTAACCATAATATCTAAGGATCTCTCTATCCTATTTTCTCTAAAACAAGTTCATACTTGTAAGATATTATGGTTACGTTGTTATTATAATGTTAAATTTAAATGAAAATGAATGAAAAAATAGAAAAAATATTAAATAAAAATTTGCATATATTACAAATGGTGTGTGGAGATGACAGTAGGAGTGTAGATACTGAATCAATAAATGACAAAAGTAAAATAAATATGTTTTCTGTTGATTATAGATATAACGCACCTATAAGTCCAAGTAAAAAGTTCAATATGATGCGTAGTAAAAAAATGTTGAATGATAATTTTAGAAAGGATGACAACAATATTGGAAATGTATTTGTTCAATCAATAGGTAATAAAAGTGAAGATAATATTTTACTTACCGTCACTTTTGATTTAAATATGTAGATTATATGGGATTAGCAGAAGCAGCAATGCTACACATAGACAATAATGTTGAAGAAGAGGAAACTCCTCAACAAGAAATGATACTTCTTCCGAGTAGAAAAAACTCAATGCATGAACATTCATTAAAAGCATTAATGAGCAGTGGATACAGAAATTCTTTCATGGATAATGTAAACAGTTGTAAAAATTGTGCATACGCACGTGGGGAACTATCAATAAAATGCGGTATATTTAATCAATTAGTGAATCCCAATTTTAGATGTAATTCACTATTAACAGTAAATAATTAAATGAAAAATAGAAAAAAGAACATAGCAATATCAAATTTTAACAAAGTAAAAGCTTTGGTTAAAGATGAATTCAATAATCTTAGTGCAACAGTCACTTTTAAAAAAGATGACAAGTCAAAACAGACTATACCGTTAAGAAAAGAATCTTTGTTTTCTCAAAACGATAAAAAAATACATGCCAAACAGTTTATGTCAAATTTGAATGGTATCAAACATGATATTCAAGCTGTCTCTTATATAGTTAATATTATAAAATAAACAAAATGTCAAAATTATTTAAATCAGGAGTACAAGTAGGTAATAATACAATTAGATTTACCTCAAGAGAAGAAGATGTAGCCAATCAAAATGTTGGTACTACAAAAAGAACAATTTGTAAAATAATTGATCAAGAAAACAATGTTGTTTCAAAGGGATCAGTTAGATTACTATCTTCAGATGTTCCAAACAATGATGTAGCAAGAAAAAATGCTGCATTTAAAGCTTTACAAAATGTAGAAAGCAAACAAACAAAAAAAGAATTATTTCAATGGTGGACACCAAAGATGCAGATGTTGACTCAATAGAGTTAAATGGAACTATGGAAGCCATAGTTAAAATAATCAGTAATGTAATGCCTTTATTATATAAGTTTGAAGTATATTCATGGCTATCTGATTATGGTAGTAATCAAATGATTAATGTATATGCTGAACTTGATGATAATCAGTTAAATCGTTCTTATAAGAACAGAACTTTTGAAAGATTGGATAAGATATTTAAAAGATATAAGAATATTCATATTTCAAATATAGAACCTACTGAAAAAAATCCAAATAAAATAGGGATAAACATGCATTACAGCAAAGATTAAAACAAAGATCTACTTCTTATGGGAGTAGGTTTTTGTTAGACCTTACAATAAAAAAAATAACAATGAAATACTGAACAATAAATGAAATAAAATTAAATAATATAAAAAGGAAATCTGGGATATACGAAATTATAAATACCAGTAATAATATGTCTTATATAGGGCAATCTCAAGATTTATATCAAAGATTAATAAATCATAAGTCTAAACTTATTAAAAATAAAAATAATAATACATTTTTACAAAATGATTATAATAACAATAATAATTGTTTAAGATTTAAAATACTTGAATATTGCGATGTTGAATCTTTAAAAGAAAAAGAAGAATATTATATAAAAAGTAGAAAATGGAATAGTTTATATAATCAGTCTTTATCTTTTAAATCTAATAGAAGAGGTATTAAATCTTCAAATATAACTAGTAAAAAAACTAAAAACAAACTTTCATTATCTAAAAAAGGTAAAAAGCCTGAAAATCTTGATCAAATTCAACAACAAAGAAGAAAAAAAATAGCTTATTATGTTAATGAAAAATTAATTAAAATATTTGATTCTTGTAAAGAAGCTGCATTTTATTTTGGTATAAAACCTAATGCTTTTGATTATTACATAGGTAAAAAAATAGCATATAAACAAAAAGGTAAATATTTTAAAAAACCTACTAAATTTATATACTATGAATAATATAAAATATTGGGTGTTTGATTTAGAAACTTACTTTGATATGTTTTTAGCTGTATTTAAAAATATAGAAACAGGAGAGTTCAAAAGATATGAAATATCTAGATTTAAATCTGACATTAAAGGGTTGTACAGATTTTTGGAACAACGAAACATTACCCTTATTGGTTATAATAATATAAACTTTGATTATCCTGTATTACATAATACAATACTTAGACGTAAGCGAAGATGAACATCAGAAGAAATATATTATGAAGCCCAAAATATTATTGAGGCTGAATATTCAGCTATATGGCAAAATGAAGTAAAAATACCTCAAATAGATCTGTTTAAGATTAATCATTTTGATAACAAAGCACGTAGAACGTCTCTTAAATGGCTAGAGTATGCAATGCGAATGAATGACATTCGTGACTTACCTTACCTACCTGATATTAATTTAACAAGAGAAATGATGGATGAAATCATTTCATATTGTGAACACGATGTCAATGCTACACATTTATTTTATGAAAAATGTGAAAATGCAATTAAATTAAGATTACAGTTATCAAATGAATATGGTTTAGACCTCACCAATGCCAATGATCCCAAGATTGGTAGTGAAATCTTTTTAGACTTATTGTCTAAAGAGATGAATATAGATAAAAAAGAGCTTAAAGACAAGCGTACCTATCGTAGAGAGATTAAATTTGAAGAAATAATACTTGACTATATTAAATTTGATACATTTGAAATGCAAGGTGTATTAAATGGATTTAAAAATTATGTAGCTAAAGATACCAAAGGTGATTTTAAGTTTACAGGTAAGATTGGTAATATTAACAATGATTTTGGTCAAGGTGGTATTCATGGCTGTACAAATGCTGGTGTATATAAAAGTGACAATAATAGGGTCATAATAGATATTGATGTTGCTAGTTATTATCCTAACTTAGCTATCAACAATAACTTTAGACCTCAACACTTAGGAAAAGCTTTTAGTAAGATATATAGTAGTATATATGAACTTAGGAAAACATTCCCTAAATCAGATCCACGTAACTTAGCATGTAAATTAATGCTTAATGGTTCATTTGGTAAAATGAATAGTGTATATAGTTTCTTATATGATCCTAAATGCCTACTTAGTATTACACTGAATGGTCAACTATTATTAGCTATGTTAATGGAAAAGATTAACAGTAAAATAGGTAATATAGAATTCCTTCAGTCAAATACTGATGGTTTTACTTTTATAATTGATCGTGATAAAGTTGATTATATGAAGACCATAGTAAATTCTTGGGAAAAGAAAACAGAATTAGTTATGGAATATGCTGTTTATAATCAAATGATTATAAGAGATGTAAATAACTATATGAGCCAATCAATAGATGGAAAAATTAAATATAAAGGCGTATTTGAAATTGATAAAGATTATAATAAAAACCATAGTAAAAGGATTATACCTATTGCTCTTGCTAATTATTTTATTAATAATATTGAGCCTAATAGTACTATTACAGAACATTTAAAAAATGGTGATTATACTTTTGCAAAAAATTATGGAATACATGATTTTTGTCTTGGTGTAAAAATGACAGGTCAAAACAAGTTAATTAGAAGAGTTGTAAAAGACTATCAGCCTGAAGATCATAAATTAGGTAAAGTAACAAGATATTATATATCAGAAGATGGTGATATGCTTGTTAAACAATTACCACCATTACCAGATAAAACACCAACCTATCAGATCAACATATTTAATGAAGTTGATGAAGGTGATAGAGAATCAAGTATAGAAGCTGGTTATGATGCAATAGTATTTAATAAATTTGAAGAAAAAGATAATTATAATATTAATTATGATTATTATTTAAGAGAAGTAAATAAAATTATTAACGTAATTGAAAATAAATAATGAATGAAAAAGAAATAATAAATACAATAAAAGCTGACAACGCTGGTAATTATAGATGTAACAAAACAGGTAGTTATGTTAAATTTAACAGATCAAGCGACAATTGTAAGTTTGGAACACTTGAATATGTTAATATGTCACCTAGAGATTTTAATAATAAATTAAATATCATAGAAGAGATATTATCTAAAAAAACTTCAATGAGAGTTGTAATGGCTCATGTAACTAATAAGTTTACAGTAAATAAACTGAAAGAAAAATTTGATGTTTTATCTGTTTTAAAAATACCTATTGGTTATGGAAACAATTATCAATGGCATGTACATATTAGAAATCATCATGATAATGATTATAAACGTAGATTTGAAAAAGAAGGTGTTAAAAATGAACTTATGACTATAACAGCGGATGATGAAGCTTTAGAACAAGCATTTAGAGCTGGTAGAAATGATAAATCTTATCATATTACATCTGGATTTAAGAAGTTTAAGCAATCTAAATTGAAATAATATGGAAGTAGAAAAAGATATTTGTCCACAATGCTTTGGAGAAAAAAAGTATATGACAGAAAAAGTATCTGGTAAGACAAAAGGATTGCATTATAAAGAATGTACATTGTGTGATGAAGAAGGAATGGTTGTAGTAGAAGACGATGATGAACTAGATTATTAACAATAAAAATATGAATACATGAGATATAGAAAACGTATCATTTAACTTTAAAGACCTTAAAATCCTAAATATAAATATAAACCAAATAATGTGTTTAATTAAAATATATCTTAGTTCAAAAAAAATATATTTTGACTATGACTTAAATAAAGTATATATCAATGATTTGATTGAAAAAGAATATTTGGTATCTGATAAAACAGGTGTATATTTAAGAGATAAAGGTGAAAAAGTAGTAAAACTTTTTGTTACAATAAAAATTGATAAACAAAAAGATGAAAAGATGGAAGACTATACTAAAGAATATAGACTACTATTTAAAGATATCCGTGTTGGTTCTATGGGTAATTTACAATCCGTAAAAAAGAAACTTGAAAGATTTCTTGAAACAAATACAGACGTAGACTTTGATGAAATAATCAAAGCAACAAAATTATATATAGAAAGTTTTAATAATAACTTTAAATATATTAAACGTGCTGATTATTTTATATACAAACAAAATTTTAGAGGTGAGGAAACATCCGAACTTGAAATATGGATTGAACAAGCAAGAAAAGAACCAGAAAACTCCGATTGGAGAACCGAATTGAAATAGATAAAAATGACGAAATGGAAAGTATTAGTTAATGAAGACATGTTTGAAATGTCTTCTGAAAAAGCTGATCCGCAAGATCAGTTTAAAGATATTAAAAAACAAGTACACAGAAAAATGGGTGTTAACAAAAAAACGATAGTTAAACCTCAAATATATATAATTAATAAAATAAAATAATGGAAAAAACATTATTCAATAGAGTAAGATGAGATCTAGCTCAAAGAAGAGAAAGATCAATAAGTGGTAAAAGCAATTGTATTCCTTTTGGGATGCCTCGTTTTGAAGAATCACTAGCTGGTATAGAACAGGGTAAATATTATCTTGTTACTGCAAATAGTAAAGTTGGTAAACAGATTTGCCACCTTATGTAGTAATACATATTGAATAATTCCGAATTTAAACAATTTAAACAAAACAATGTCACAAAAATTAAAAGAGCAATACATTCTTACAGTGTATTCCAACAACAAGTCCAACTCAACAAATATAACGAATTCAAATAATCAAAGAGGACTTCAATGTTGGGATGGAGTATTTGCAAGAGGTACCTACGATTCTAATAAACATATATTTAAATTTGAAATAAGAAGTTCAAATGAAAATAAAAATGTTGAAATATCAGAAATACCTGTACTTAAAGAGCTTCTTGATAAGTTATCCCATTTATTTAAAATAGATAAAAGTGAATATAATATGTATACTATAGAATGTGATACTATTATGAAAAAAATCCTACTTATTAGATTTATAAGATGCTCATGTTATTTATCAGGAAGAGAATATTTAAGAAAATCAATGGACTATAGTTCAAAGAGAAAAAAGAATCTTTTATATTGTCTTTTTATGATAAGTATTATGGAAAACACAAAAGAATATGCATTTACTGATTTAAGAAGTGTAAAATGCTATAGAGAATATCTTCCTGACTATCATATGTATAATAACTTTTTGTACTTTTTAAACTCTAAGGATAAAGATAAAGGTAAAAATCCTGATAATTGTAGTTATAGATGTGTTTTGAGATTTAATAATTTAATTGATAAAAAAAGTATAGAAAATATAATAAATAACAAGTCTGTTATATATCATTGTAGACTGATTAGTAATGATATTAAAAAAATAACATCACTTAATCACTGTATAAATATTTCAAATATTTTAGGTGATTTTACCAATGGTATTAAAAATAAAGAAGAATCACTTAATTTATTCAAAAGTTTATCAAAAGGAGTTAATGTAAATACATTTAAAAGTATTGAATCTTTTGAAAAAGTGTATAGAAGAAATAATAAAATGTTATTAAAATTGTTTAATGATTATATACCCAAAAAATAATAGTATATAATTAAACGGGGAAACCCATTATTAAAAAAAAATAAATATGGCTTCAAGTTATATAATAGATAAAATAAAAAAAACAGATCAAGCTTGTTTTGCAGATTTTAATACATCTTGTTCAAGACCCTTTAAAAAAGGTGAAAGATCAATATTGATACAAGGAAAGGATTTATACAACAAAAATATGTCCCAATCTCTTGACTATATAAAAGATTTGAAAAAGATGAAATTACCAATAGGTGATATCAAAACAAAAAGAAATGAAATAATTGTTGATGTTAAACCTGGATTTAGAAAATCAGATTATATAATTACTGGAATGTGTATAAGATATATATGGGGAGATACAACACATGGATTTGAACATGTAGTACATTATTATAATAAGATAAAGAAATTAAAAGGCTACACTAAAGTAGAGCTCTTAACAATTTCGTATATATTATACGTATTTAAAAATGCAACAAGAGTCTATAATTATAATCATTCTTTTTGTGAAGGTGTATGTAAGGTAATGAAATCTTTTAAAGTAAATGAGAAAAAAGATTATGTAAATGGTTTTTTTAAATCTAGAGTATCAGATATTAATTTTGAAAAAAAGATCAAATCATGGAAATATATAACAGAAAGAAGAATAAAACTTATTTATGAAAAATACAAAGAATAATGGCAATCCCGTGCCGTCAATTGATGAATATAATAATTTTTTAAATAAAATTAAAAATAAACTTTTAATGAAAAATTTAAATTCTGGTAAATTAGCAGCAGAAATTACTATATTTCAAAACGGTGTAGAGACTTCAAAGGAACATCTTATTAAAAATTCATGTCCAACAGGATCATCTTGTTGTGGTGGAGATTGGTGTAAATAAGATGAAGGGAAAGTCCGAACTACAAAAATAAAAATTAATTAAAAAACAAAACAATGTCAAAAATAGTAACTTGCGTAGATGCGAGAAATTACAACCTCACAGTAGGTAATGAGTATGAAGTAGAAATAGATCCACAGAATGAAAATAGATATCTTCTGAGAAACGATCGTAACCTGAATAGTAGATATGGTACAAATCTTTTTGAAGATGTAGTAGAAGAGCCTGTAATTGAAAAATATCCATTTGATAGAATACTTAATGAGATTCAATATAATGGAGATAGATCATATTCAATTAGAGTTAGTGATAATGATATAATTGAAATTACTCATAATACTATGGGTAATTATAATGAAAGACTTAATATGAGCTGTGGTGTTTCGCAAATTAATAACATAACTGCTTGTTATAATAATATTTGTCATCAAATTATTAGGGTTAACAATAGATTAGATGAAAATATAAAACTTACCAACGATGAAATTAGACAAATAACCAATAGAATCTATTCAAAGATATTATTGGGAATGTTTAATGACTGTGGTAGAGGTGCAATACTTGCTTCAACAAATACAAATTGTAATAGATTTGAAGATATTAACGAGGTAATGGAAACATTTAACGTATCTACTTCTAGAGTACATAATCCTAATTCAGGTAATGAAATTATCATATATGTTTTTAATCTTGAAAAAGGTAATAACAATGATGAAGTTGACCAAGAAGAAGAAGATGATGAGTTTTAATTAATATTAAATTGTAGAGTTAAGCAGAAATGACTTAACCCTTAGAAATAAGGTAACAAAGAGAAATCACAAATAGCAGATCATTTGTTTATGTACAATCCTTTAAGATATGTACAAAAAAATGATAATACCAAATTAAAAATATTTTATTTCTCTCTGGAAATGAGTGCAGAGCAAAAATTGAGACAGGCAATCTCAAACAAGCTTTACATGGATACAAGGGGAGAAGTAAGAATAGACCCAGTAAGTTTACGTAGTGTAAAAGGAGCTGTAGAACAGGAAGTACTTGATAAAATAGATGGTTATGATGAATATTTTAATCAATTTGATAAAACGGTAACGTTCATTGATAATATTAAAAATCCATATGGTATCTATAAATTTATGGAAGATTATGCCAATAGAAATGGTGTAACACATTATAAAACAAAAGTATTTACTGATTCAAAAACTGGTGAGAGTAGTGAAAATGAAATATTTGACTATTATGAACCTCATGATCCAGAAGAATATGTTATAATTATTATAGATCACATCTCTTTAATATCCAAAGAAAAAGAGCATAGAAATCTACATGAATCAATAACAAAACTTTCTTCTGACTATTTGGTCAAACTTAGAAATAGGTTTAATTTTTCACCAGTAGTAATACAACAGCAATCAGCAGCACAAGAAAGTATAGAAAACATGAAGGCTAGTAGGTTAAAACCTAGTCTTGATGGTCTTGCTGACAATAAACTTACACAGCGTGATGCAGATGTAATATTAGGCTTGTTTAGTCCTTTTAGACATAGTATAAAAACATATCCAGAAAAAGATGGATACAATATACTACACTTTAAAGATAAAATAAGATTCTTAGAAATACTTGCATCACGTGAAGGTGGTGGTAATTCATTATGTCCATTATATTTTGATGGAGCAGTAAACTATTTTATGGAATTACCAAAGCCTGATGACAAATTAGAGATAGCTAAAGTCTATCGTAAATTTTTAAAATAATGAAAATATGAAGTTTAATAAAAAAGATTTCAGTCATAATGACTAGAGATTGATAAAATAAAAATATGTTTAGAGCTGAACAGTTAATAGATGTTGAAATTGATACTGAATCAATTTCTAACGAGAATACAACAAAGAGTTTTTTTGAAGATAACAGTGATTTATTGGAAAAAGGCTCTTTAAGACATTCAATTACGGAAATTGATGGTAAAGAAATTCCATATACCGTAATAAAAAGAGAATATAGTTCTTTTGACGAAACTTTGAATTGGGAAGAGACTATTACAATAGCTACTTCTGTATTCAATTCAAGAAAAAAGAGTATAGTTAGAAAAATAAATCTCGAAGGTAGAATAGCACAATTAAAATCTGAAATAAGAAAATATAGTGACAGAAAAGAATATGAAATCTGTGCTAGAATTACTACCGAACTAAGAAAAATAGAAGCGCATTTAAAAAGAAAAAATGAGTAAAATAGATGAAAAAATAAAAATGATAAACGTAAAAAATACAAAAAATAAATGGCTTTTATAGATAAAAAATATCACAAATTACTACAACACATCCTAGATGATGGATTTAGATATGAAGACCCAAATCGTAAAGGTGTATATAGGCTTCAAATACCAGATTATAAGATTGTACACAATTTTAATGATGGTTTTCCCGCAATAACTACTAAACAGTTATATTGGAAAGGTGTTGTAGGAGAGTTGTTATGGATTTTAAGAGGGGAACAAAATATTAAATATCTTGTAGATAATGATATTAACATTTGGAGTAAAGATGCTTTTAATTATTGGTATAAAAAACAAAATAATAAACCTACAATGAGAGTAGAAAATTATATATCAAAACTAAAACATTTTCCAGAAATAGGAAATATAGGTAGAGGATATGGTGCTCAATTGAGAAGTTGGTCAGATGAAGGAAAATCAGATGGTATATCACCTACATTAGACCAATTTTCAGAACTTATTAATACTCTTAAAAGTAATCCAATGGCTACTAAGAAAACAGTAACTTTTTGGAATCCAGCAGAAAAAGATCAATGTGCATTAACACCTTGTCATTGGAGTTTTGAGATATTAGTTGAGCCATTATCTAGAACAGAATTAATAATGAAATTATGGGAAGGTAAATCTGTTAGTGATATGGACTTTAAAAATCCTAATCCTAACAAGAATATATCTAGATATAAATTCACTTTAAAATGGCATCAACATAGTGTGGACACTTTCCTCGGTAAAATGTAAGCTGAGGTTAAATCTATCTAAACAGGGAAAGTCCTACCAGATTAAGCTGGGGATAATCCTGTGCTAAATTTTATAATTAAATTTATTATAAATTAGTTGACATATTATTTGGTATTCCATTTAATCTGTTGTATATTTGTATCTATGAAAGGATACATTTATATAATTCGTAATAGAATTAACGGGAAATTCTATATTGGTAGTAGTAAAAACTGCCATGTTAGAAAATTAAAACATTTTAATGAATTAAGAAAGAATAAACATCATTCTATTCATTTACAAAGAGCTTTTAATAAATATTCAGAAGACAATTTTGAATTTATAATTATTGAAACTTGTTATAATTATCTTGAGAGAGAACAATATCTATTTGATAATGTTATTGATTTTAAGGATACTTATAATATTTCAAAAATGGCTACAGGTGGTGATTTAATATTTAATCATCCTAATAGAGCTGAGATTATAAAAAAAACTACTGAAGCTTTATTAAAAGCACCTAAAAGAACTAAATCTTACATAGGAAGTAACAACCCTAATTGGAAAGGTGGATTAACTTATTGTAAATGTGGTACAAGAATTAATAGTAGCTCTAAAGCCTGTATTAAATGTACAAATAGAAAAGGTAGAAATAATTCTTTTTATGGTAAAAAACACAGTATAGAAACTAAAGAAAAATTAAGAATAGCTCATCTAGGTAAATGTAATAATGGTCAAGAAAAACCTATTATTATAAATAATATAGAGTATAAATCTTTAAATGAAGCTTCTAGACAATTAAAAATACCATCATCAACTATTTATTATAGGATAAATAGTAAAAATGTTAAATTTAATAAATATAAATATAAATAAATGCGCAACGACTAGTTCATTGTGAACGTACATTCAAGTGAGTGGAAACGGTAGACCTCAGAAATGAGTGAAGATATAGTCTAATCTGCATAGTAATATGCAGCAGTTTAATTAATAAATATTATGAAAATAAAAGATTTTAACAATAACAATTTAAATATAGGAGATATTATATTTTTTAATCACAAAATATCACAACAAGTATTAGCTAAAATTAGTTATACTAAAAATGGCAAAACATTGTTTATAAAAAGTACAGATATTATGAAATGTTCTGATAGTTTGAAAAAACATATTGAACATTGTGAAAAAATAAATAATAGACCTAATAGAGAAATATATGTACATACTTTATGTGTGTATTGTAATAAAGTTATTAAAATTAATTAAACGCATAAAGTAGTTACGCACTTTATGGAATAAAATGTTACCCTTTAACATTGCTTCTTATGCACTTTTAGCACAGATCATAGGTAAGATGACTAACATGGTCCCAAAAGGTATTATAGGTGATTTTAGCAACGTCCATATCTATGAGCCTCATCTTAATGCCGTTAAAGAGCAATTAAGTAGGGATGTTGATAAGTATGGTAAATGTGATTTATCGATTATGGATCATATACCTAGTCTTATAGATAATTATAATAAAGGAAATAAACCAGCAATATCTTCAAAAGATAATAGCTTGGATTCTTTATTGGATTGTTTTAGAATAAAAGATTTTAATTTATCAAATTATAAATCATATCCAAGAATTCCAGCAGAAATGTTGGCTTATAATAAATAAAAAACAATGGGAACAAAATTTACAGACGTAATAAGAAAAAGAAAATTAAATACTCCTGCTAAAATCAAAGAATATTTGACAGGTAAAGTACTAACAATACTTAATAATGCAAATGGTCATAATTATGGAAATACAGGTGATTCTTTTAAAATAGATGAAAATGCACGTGTTGGTATTAGATCAATGGAAAGAGGTATACCAGGTGGTAATACTATAGAATATTCTCAGTTTTCTGTACCTGATATGGTAACAGAAAATGATTTGGTTGAAGAGTTAAATAATTTAACTGAACAAAAAGATAATTTAGTTGAAGAAATTGATTCAATGAACAATAAACTTTCTTACATTAGAGAAAGTAATTCTGATATCTTTAATGAAGAAGAATATAAAACATTCAATATAATTAAATTAATTGAAAATTCAGAATTGACTTCGGATGAAAGAATTAAAAAATTAACTGAATTAATTATCAAAAAAGCTTAAGTAAATTTTAATAAGTCAGCAGTGTCAACTTAACTTATTAAAATATAAAATGGCACATTTAGTATTTGTTGTTGGTGAATCAGGATCTGGTAAATCAACAAGTCTCAGGACATTAAACCCTGACGAAACCGTAATCGTAAATACGGATCAAAAAGCCCTTCCATTCAGAAAATATAAAGAAATTTATAATGAAGAAAAAGGCAACTATATACAAACTTCAGACATAAGACAGGTAGTTGGAAAACTAAAAGAAGCAAGTGATAATGAGTCTATTAAAACTGTTGTAGTAGATACATGGTCAAGAATCATGACTGACGCAGTAATGAGCAATGAATTTAGAAATGCTAAAAATGGTATGCAAGCATGGGCTAACATGGCTGCTCAACAGTATAAGCTTATTAATTTTGTCAATGATACAATGAGAGATGATATTATCGTCTATTTTATGTGTCACCCAGAAAAGCACTATGATGATATGGGAACATTAAATCAAAGAATAGCAGTACAGGGTCAAATGATCAAAAGATTTGTACCAGAAAGTTTTAGTTCAATAGTTCTTTATGCAGATGCAATCAAAGAACCAGGTCAACCTACAAGTTATAGGTTCAAAACCGAAACTGATGGAACTGATAGTTGTAAGACTCCTATTGATATGTTTAGTGAAATGTATGTAGATAATGATCTCCAAGCAATTAATAATGCTATACGAGATTATGTAGATTAATTTTTATTAGATTTAGTAAGATAAGTTAGCAATGTCATTAATTTAACTTATAAAAAAATAATAAATGATTGATTTAAATGAATTTTCATCTAACGGTGAAGAAAAAGAAGTAAAGATTTTTAACAATGGAGATGCAGGTCGTGTAACAGACGTATCAGTATCCGTAAAAAAGAAATCAGCAGAGGATAAACCTAATTCACCTGATTATAAAGTATTTTTCAAGGATGAAAATGGTGAAATGAATGAAGGATTTTACTATATTAAAGAAGGAGACAACAGTCCTAAATTTAAACTTGGTAGAATTATAAATATTGTTCATGCCGTAAATCCAGAAACAGTGGGTGTAGAATTTCCCAAATTTCCAGATTATAAAGAAGCAACCGATTTTCTAATGAAGAAAATCCATGAAGGTGCAAGTAAAGGAAATAAGGTAAACATTTTTGTTGCCTATGGTAATGAAGCTTATCCGAAACAGTATTTGACTCTTAGAGGTATTAACTTTATTGAAAATGCCAATAAGGATGAGAATACAACCAGACTTAAGCCAGTAGCTAGTTCTGATCCAGAAAAAGCTCAATATAATGATGTAATGTCCAGACCTCAACCTGATAGCAACACTCAAAGTGATGATGTATTTGGAAGTACTTCACCAAATGAGGAAGTTAAAGAAGAGGTTGATAATGATGACTTCTTTTAGTAGTTAAAAATTTTACAGTAAATGAAGGGGATGTAAAAGTCCCCTTTTTTTAATAAACTTAAAAATGGTAGATATAAATGAATGTATAATAAAACCCTTAATTACAAGAGATGTAATAAGAGATAATATACTTGATGAGTCAATATATACATATTACATGAACACCCATAAAATCAAAATAGGATCAGTTATGTCATCACCATTTAGAGATGATAAAACACCATCTTTTGGATTTTTTGAATCTAAAGAAGGTTATATAATATATAATGATTTTGTAAAGGGTGGAGGTGATTGTTTCAAATTTGTAAAAGAATTGTTTCAATATACCAGATGGTATGATGTATATAGTAGAATAGCTATTGATTTTGGATTACATAAAAGATTTAAATGTAATGAAGATCTTGATTCAGATAGTAATAAAAAAGTAAAACAGAGAAAAAGAAAAATAAAAATATCAAGAAAGGAAAAATGCGAGATACAAGTCAATAGAAGATCTTGGGAAAAGCATGATATTGATTATTGGTCAAAATTCAATATTGATCTGAAGATATTAAAAGATTATAATGTAAGCCCTATAAAATATATATTCCTAAATAAAAAGCCTATAGCTGCGGACAAGCATGCATACGTATATACAGAATGGAAAGATAGTGTTCAAACACTAAAAATATATCAACCTTACAGTGAATATAAATGGTTTACAAATAGTGATAATTCAGTATGGCAAGGATGGACTCAACTACCTAAATCTGGTAGTAAATTAATAATTACAAAATCACTAAAAGATGTGATGTCAATTATTAATACAACAGGTATTCCAGCAATCTCTTTGCAAAATGAGAAAGCAAAGCCAAAAGATAATATTATAGACCAACTAAAACTTAGATTTGATAATATATTTGTATTCTTTGATAATGATTATGATAAAGAAGAAAATTGGGGACAGTTAAGTGCCCAAGAAATATGTAAAGAATATTCTTTAAGAAATGTATGTCTTTCAGAGGTATATAAATCAAAGGATTTTTCTGAACTTGTTGATAATTATGACAAAAATCTAGCAAAAACAATATTAAACTCTAAAACAAATATTTAAAGAAATGAATAAAGAAAATGATAATACATTAATTTGTGTATATGGAACACTTAGAAGTAATTTTGGAAACCATCGATTTTTAGGTGATTCCAAACTTATATCTGCTGGATGGACAAAAGAAAAATATAAACTTACAGCAAATGGAATCCCTTTTGTAAAAAAAGACGAAGCAGTAAGTAAAGTAAGGGTAGAAGTATATTCAGTTACTCCAGAACAGTTACCTACGGTAGATGGGCTTGAGGGATATAACCCAAATGATCATGAGGGATCATGGTATAAAAGAACTCCAATACAAGTTGAGCTTGATGATGGAGAAGAAATTGAAGCATCTATTTACTTTGGTGATAAAGAAGGCAAAACATTAATTGAATCAGGAGATTATGCAGATCATACAAGAGCATTTCAACTTTAAACATTCTACAGCAAAAGAATTGTTACATAAGTTTTTATTGAATCAATACAGTAGAAACGGAAGATATGCAACATATAAAAATAAAAATTGCACAAAGATAAAAAGTGAATTTTATGCTAGATCTCTTTCTGGTTTATATAAATTAATTAAGTCATATTATCCAAAGTTTAGAACTAGACAATATAATAGATATGTAAGAGAGCTTATAAGAGAAAAGCAATGTATAATAAGACTTTGTAACGATATAAATAAACCTGTAATTAAAAATAGAACTTTAATGGCTAAAGATTATATATATTTTTTTGATCCCAATAAAAGTAACGAAAATTATGGTTCCATATTTAATGAAAGAATATACACAAAAGAAAAATTAATAAAAGAATTCAATGAAAAAATATACAAACTTTAGACCTACTATCTTTACTAGACATCCCTCTCATTCATGTCTTAGAAGAAGACATAAAAATTTACAATTGTTACCATTTAAGTCAGTTGTAAGATTGGGTAGTACTACAGATATCAAAGATAGCGTAACAAACAATGGTGATAGAATAGAGCTTAATACAATTGAAGCTGTTAGAAACAGTAGTAGTAAGCTAAGAATGAAAAATTGTTTTACAAGAGATAATGTAAAAACAGCAGATTGGTATAAAGCTTCTGGTAATCTAGAACAATTTGTTTTACAAACAAACAATGAATCCGTAAATATAGATGACATGCCAATACCATTGGTTGCCAAATCATTATATGGTAGTAGAGGTCAGGGTAATACAATACTCAATACAATTGAAGAAATAAGAAATTACTTAAGATTGGGAGTAAATCTAGAAAATAGAATTTTTGAAAGGTATTATAATTATTCAAGGGAGTATAGACTTCATGTTGATGCTAATGGATGTTTCTATACATGTCGTAAAATGATGAAGAGAGATACTCCAGATGATCAAAAATGGTTTAGAAACGATGCTAATTGTGTATGGATACTTGAAGATTCAGCAACGGGTCTTTTTGATAAACCTACAAATTGGGATGATATAGTATCAGAATCAGTGAAGGCTCTAAATTCTGTTGGATTGGATTTTGGTGCAATTGATTTAAGAGTACAATCAGCAACAGATAGAGATGGTAATAGAAGAGACAATCCAGATTTTATAATAGTGGAAATTAATTCAGCACCAAGTTTTGGTGAAGTGGATGAAGATACTGTTGTAAAACAAAAGTATATCGAACATATACCAGTAATGTTAAAAAATAAATATAATGAAAGTAACTAAAATTAACATGGCTGATTATAAAGAGACTAATAAAAGTCCTTTTAGTGATGCAGTATGGAGTGAAGCTACTGAAGAAGAAAAAGAAATATTTTATAGTATGATAGCTGATTTTAAAAGTAAAAAATTATTAAATAATAAAAAATAAAAAATAAAATGTCAAGAAAAAGAATAATAGGAATACTAGCTCATAACCATTTGGGTAAATATCAACCAGGTTACGGTCAGAATGCAATGTATGTAGAATTTGCAAGAAGTTTTGATGCAGATGTAATTATGATAGATGCACACAATGAAAATGCAGTAGATGTAGACTTACTTATACTTCCTGGAGGTAGAGATGTCAATCCATTAAGATATGGTCAAAGACCACACGTAATGACTGATTCCCCAGATATGGAGTATGAATCATTCTATGACGAAAAAGTAGGTGCTTTTTGGAAATATATCGAAAAAGCAAAACAGGGAAAAACAGCAATATATGGAATATGTGCAGGTTTTCAAAATCTAAATGTATGTTTTGGTGGTACTCTTACACAGCATGTCTATAACGAGAGATCCAAAACTTTTAGAGGTGAATTGGTAGATGATCTGGTAACAATATTAGACAATTTTCCAGAAGATTATGCTGGTGAAAGATATATTGAATCCAATAAGGATAAAATTAAGTTTTCAGGTAATATACCAAGAGAATTTAAAACTAATTCAATACATCATCAAGCTATATTTGAAGAAGATTTATCTGATGAATTCCTTGAATTAGCACGTGATAAGAATCATAACAATATAGAATTTATGATTCACAAGATTTTACCTATTGCGGCAGAACAGTCACATCCTGAAGAAAGAAACTATCCATTTGTTGCAATTGGACTTATTAACACATTATTAAATAGAATAGAACAAGATGAAAAAGAAGATTAAGGTATTTACAAATTTTGATTATTTTGGTAACAATTATTTAACATTTTTAAATAAATATTATGATGTTGAATTAACTGATAATCCAAATGAAGAAGGTATAACATTTGCATTATTTACTGGAGGAGCAGATGTTAATCCAGAATATTATAATGAAAATAGAGGAAACCAAACAGGTATAAATATTCGTAGAGATGTAATAGAAGAAGAATTCTTTAATTCTTTACCAGATGGATTATTAAAATTAGGTATATGTAGAGGATCTCAGTTTTTGACTGTAATGAGTGGAGGTAAACTTATTCAGCATGTAACAGGTCATGGTAACAGTCATTATATAAATACAAGCGATAATGAAATAATTGAAGTAACCTCAACACACCATCAAATGATGTATCCATTTAATATGGATAAATCAAACTATAAAATACTCGCATCAGCAACTGAATTCCTTTCAGAAAAATATCTCAATGGAGATAATGTCAGCATTGACATACCTGATGATTTTGAAGAGTGTGAAGTAGTGTATTACAACAATACAAACAGTTTGTGTATTCAGGGACATCCTGAGTTTGCACATGCGAGTAATGAATTTAAAGAATATACAATAAAACTAATAGAGAATGGATTACAAGAACAGTTATAGTAATTTAACAATAGGATCAGACCCAGAAGTATTTGTAAAAGGATCAAAGACAGGGAAAATAGGTTCTATAATAGGTGTTTTTAATGCTGACAAAAATAACCCACAAGATATTGGTGAAGGATGTTTTATTCAAGAAGATAATATTCTTGCTGAATTTAATATTCCACCATGTAGATCTGAAGATCAATTTGTTGATTCAATAAATTATGCAAAATCATATATTGAATTACTTATAGCACCATTGAACATGGATCTTCATTATTCTAGTAGTGAGCTTGCTACTGATGAGATATTAGAAGATGAAAAAGCTCATATTTTTGGATGTGAACCTGCATATAATGTAATTGCAAAAAGAATCATAGAAATTGATCAAGAAGAAATTCAAGGTATTAAAATGAGATCTTCAGGTTTTCACATTCATTTTGGATGGGATAACCCAACAGAAAATGAGATTGATAGATTGGCTGTATTTTTTGAGATATGTGTTAGCTTACCTTTGTTATTGGAAGATAATGATGATCATAACCGTAGAAAGTTCTATGGTAAGATAGGTGACATAAGAGAAAAAGACTATGGTGTTGAATGTCGCTCTCTAGGAGGTTATTTTCTAAAAGATGAAGATAGTGTAAGAGATATATACAGAAGGTCTTTAAAAGCAGTGGAAATGGCAAAAAACAGTCATATATCTACTGAAGATCTACTTGAAGATGTTTCTATGTACATAAATCCAGAAGAAGATCTTGATTTGGAAAAAGTAAATGAATTATTGGTAAAATATAATAAAAAAGAAAAAAAAGAAAATGCTTATATTTAATATAATATTATTATTTTTGATATCTACAATGTTATCAAATTTAATAAGACCAAATAGTAATAAAAATATCCTATCATGTGGTAATTTTGGATGGACAGGTGATGATGTTAGTAAATTCAACAGAGATAAATTTATAACACTCGGTATACTGAATGAATCCAGAGGTACTGACTCATGTGGTATATTTGTAGATGGAGAGCTTTATAGAGGTGATAACATAGGTTCCAACAATGAAGCCAAGTTTAGGGATATGATGATAAAACATAAGTTTCCCAATCCAAAAGATATCCCTGTCATTATTGGTCATACCAGAAATTCCTCAAGAGGAGGTACCAAAAGTGTAGAAAATACCCATCCATTTAAATTTATAATGGAAGATGGTAAGTATTTTATTGGTGCTCATAATGGTACTTTAAAAAATCATTCTTTTCTTGCTGAGAAATATGGTATTGATGAAAGAGATAACGGTAGACTAAAAGTTGATAGTGAGATTCTTTTGGAAATATTATCAAAACAAAAAGATGATAACTCCAATAAGAATATCAAAGTTCTACAAGAATATACAGGTAGAGCTGCTCTTGTTATGTTTTCTGAAAGAGAACCTGAGAATGTATGGTTTTTTAAAGGTAAATCAAAAGTTGATACATGGGCAAATGCAATTACTGAAGTCGAAAGACCTCTTCATTATTGGTATGATCAAGAAGGAAGTATGTATTGGTCATCATTACCTGAACATCTTGAAATAATTGCTGGAAAAAGACATACTGAAGAAGATGTAGAAATATATACTTTTCCAGATAATGGTCTTGTTGCAGTAAAAGGAGGTAGACTTGGTAAAGCAATTGATATTGATCGTACAAAGAATAAAAAATATTCTACTATGGTTGAATATAACAGGGCTTTAAAAGATAAAGAAAAAAAGAAAACTAAATATGTAAGAAAAGAAGAAGAGCCTAAGGAAAATCATAGAAAGAAAACTATTGTTAAAAACCATTTGGGTAACAGTGAGGGATTAACTGAAACTGAAATACTTCAATCCAAAAGTATATTTTTTGAGAAGATATTAAGAACATGTGATGAATTAGATGATAATTCTCTTAGATATGAAAGACTTAGGTACATGAATGGAGACAGTTTTGCAAAGAATGGTGTTTATATCTATTCCAAACAAAGAGGTCTTATATATGTTAGTGATTCAATTACTAAAACTAGAGAAATTCTTAAGGATTATAAAATTATATCACATAATTCAAAAAGTAATATTTCAAAGGTATTTGGAGATTGTTCAGATTTAACATTATACTATCTATATAATGGATTAATGCTTAAAAATGAGCATGATTATATTGTATGTATGGATTCTGCAGATAATTTCTTTACAAATAGTCAAATGTCACACATGTCTAAATATCCAGTGTGTCATTATTATACTGGTAATGAACTTACTGTAAACAAGCATGAAATACTTGAAAGTAAGAAAGATGAGTATAAGAATAAAATAATAGCAAATGGTGAAATTTGCCTTTATGACTACTTTAAACCAATAGGTAGTACGTATTCATATGTTGTCAGAAATGGCATGTTAGATAATTCATCTATAAAAATGGTACCTAATCCCGTAGATGACAAAGATAAAATATTAGATGAAAATGATAGTATAAAATCTGGTGATTTCAAAAAGAATATTCAAAATGTTTTAAAGAACACAATTAAGGAAACTGATACTGATGATGAGGAAAGTGAACTTGATGATGAAGATCTTTACAACAAATATGATGATTTTATAAATGCAATGGATGAATCAATTGAAATAGGTAAAAGTATAGTATTTGAACATCCAGAAAAATATGATCAGGAATTGAATATAGCTGAATGGCTAGATAATTTTGAAAAAAGTTATAAACCAATTAAAAACTATATAGAATCTACAATATTTGAGAATGATTGTGACAGTTGTGGTGAAGTTGATGAAGATGAACAGTTGGATGAAGAGGAATATACTTATATAGCAATGAGAGCTTCTGAAGATATGTACAATGAATTTTCACCAAATTTTAATATGGATGGATCAAATACTGGAGATGAAAATGGTAATTTTTAAAAAAATAATAAAACAATGAAAGTAAAAACGTATAGTGGAGAAATGATAGAACGAAGCCACTGTAGAAAGATACAAAATACTTTTTATAAAATAGGTGACACAAAAGTAAAGGATAGCGGTGAATGTTATAAGGTTGATGGTAAATATCATAGATTTAACAATGGACTTATAGAATATGACTATGAAAAAAAAGAATATGTTCTAACAAATAAAGTTCCTTTGAGAAGAGGTGTTGTAGGATTTGAAAAAGATGGAACTCCAATATTGGGGTTCTTTACCTCCAATATAACAAAAAATGTAAATGTTTCATTAAGCTCAAGATTAAATAATTTAGCAATAAATCAAGAAATCTTGGGTGATAATTATAAAGAGCATTATAACAGTGGAACATTTTATGAGTCTAATGTAATGTCCGATGCAAAATTTAAATCAATAAAGAGACCTCCAATCAATAAAAATGATTTAATCTATGATAGTAGATTTGCCAGTGATATGACCAAAAGGGCATATGATACATTTTATAAACCATCTGGAGGTAATAAAATGATAGATGAACTGGGTAAATTTCTTGAAAAGAACGGTATTACATATGGTGTTGAATTTGAGACTTCATCAGGTTATATACCTGAAAGATTATGTTATAAACATGGTTTAATACCTCTTCGTGATGGTAGTATTCAGGGTCTTGAATATGTTACAATTCCGTTGTCTGGAGCTAAGGGTCTTTATAATTTAATGGATATATGTGAATTGCTAAAAGACAGAACCAAATATGATTTTAAATGTTCAATGCATATTCATTTGGGTGGTCTTAAAAGAGATCCAAATAATATTCTTGCAATGAACAACATATCATGTCTTGTAGAAAATGATATATATGCAATGCAGCCTCATTATAAAAAAGATTCAATTGCATATGGTAAATCAAAGAATTATAGTGCCCCAATCAACAAGGATGTTTTTAATCAGAATCTAAAGTCAACCAGAACAGGTGTTAAGTCACTGTTTAACAGTTTATTTAATTATCTTTCAATGGGTCATGATTTTTCAATGTATGATAATGATCTTGACAATGTAACAAAACATCCAAATGATCCAAGTGGTAACAGAAAATGGAATATTGCTCCTCGTTATGCGTGGTTTAATATAATTCCCATTATATTTACCAATAAGCAAACAGTAGAGTTTAGACAGCATAACAATACTTTTGATTTCTTTAAGATATTTCATTTTATAGCTAGTTCAGCAGCTATGGTTGCTGCAGCAAATCAATATACTGAAAAGTTTACTGATAGTAGTTTTTTAAATTCAATAAGTAATAAATCAAATATCCTTGAAACCATAATAAAAATGGTTGCAAAAGATAATGAAGAATTTACTGATGGTATTCTAAATTCAAATTTAAAATATAATTCTGAAAGAAAATCATTAATGGAAAATCTTAACAAGGTTGATCCAGAAGGTGTTACCGAACACAAGTTTTATTCTAAATTTACCAATGATATAAATTAATAAGATGATAAAATATAATGAAATATTTGGAGAAAAATGGATGAAAATTGATGAATTTGCACAGTATGTAAAGTCTGACTATTTTGTTAATCTTATTAAAAATTTAAGTAGAAGCTATGATAAGTCAGAAATATATCCAAATAAAAAAGATGTTTTTAGAATATTTAGAAATAGTGATCCCAAGAATATAAAAGTTGTAATTCTGGGTCAAGATCCATATACAACTGGTCATGCAAACGGTTATGCATTTGCTAACAATGATGATGCTATTAATTTATCACCTTCTTTAAACAAGATATTTAAATGTATTGAAACGCAATATGATACAACACTCATAGATCCAGATGTTACACTTGAAAATTGGGTAAGACAAGGAGTATTCTTATATAATACAGCATTGACTGTACAAAAAGGTATGGTAAACAGTCATTTAGAAATTTGGAATGATTTTACAAAATTTATAATAAATTTTATTATTGATAACAATGCAGGAGTTATATTTTGTTTGTGGGGAAATAAATCTCAACATGCATTTAACTCAAGTGTAAAAACCTCAAAAAAGAATTTTTATGAAAAACTTACATGTCCACATCCAGCATATGCTTGTGATAATAACATAGATTGGAATTGTACACATTTTAAACAAGTTAACGAAATAATAGAAGGTCAAAATGGAAAAGAATTTTGTATTAAATGGGAATAAAAATAGAAAATAATGAAAGAAAATAATAGACTTATTGCTAACTTTATGGGATGGGATGAATCTATGTCTGGACATTATCCAGTAGATTATAATACACCAAAAGGTCCTTATGTAGGAGATAAGCCATTAGAAATGTATCACAAATCATGGGATTGGTTAATACCAGTTGTTGAAAAGATTGAAAATTTAGAAGATTATAGATTTGATATTACAATTAGACAAGAAACTATTACTATTTTAGATAAAAATAATAATAAAGAAATTTATTGTTTTTTTGGAGAAGGAGAATCTAAATTGGAAATTGTATATGGTGCAGTAATAGAATTTATACAATGGTATAACAAACAAAACGAAGAAAAAATGAAATAGATGAAATTATTATTTTGCCCATCTAATTGTCCATCCAGTAAAAATGGACGTAGATGAACTGGAAGATACTTTATAGCATCAAAAGCTACCAAAGTATGAAAGAAAAACACCGCTAAATGGTGGGAAGAGAATAAAGATAGATTTTTAGAATTATTAGAAGGAAAAGAGAAACCATATAAAATAGGTTTTCATTTTGTAAGAGGTACTCGTCATAAATATGACTGGGTAAATCCAATACAGACAGTACAGGACGAAATGGTTCATGCTGAATGGCTTGAGGATGATAACATTACTGAAATGGTTCCTTTTCCTTTTAAGATAAAGGGAGAATATTCTACTTATAGTAAGGATAAACCTGGAGTTTATATAAAAGTCTACTAACAAAATTTAATAACTAATTAAATGTTAAACAAAGATAAGGATTATAATTCATATAGCTCTATATTAAGATTTATTGAAGAAGGTCCTAAATCACTTATAACAGAAAGAAAAAAATCAAGTAAAGGACTTTCTCAAGGAAAAGCTCTTGATGATTATATATATGATGATTTTGACAAAAAATATTATATAAGTGATATTGATGTAAAACTTACTTCAATGGAAAATACCCTTCTTGAATTAATTGAAAAAAATACCGCAGGTGTAATTAATCAAGAAATATTAAATAGTCCAGAGTTTGTAGAGTTATGTAATGATACTGCTGTAGAAGCTGGTTTATTTAAATCAGATAGGACAAGTGGTAGCAATACAATCAAAGATGAAAGAATAGATAACATAAAATTATTTATTCTTGACAATATTAAATCAAAAGGTAAAAAGATTATTACAAGTTCTTTTTATATTGATATTGTCAATATGGCTAATAAATTAAAAAACAATCAGTATACTGAAAAGTTTTTCAACAATAAAAATATTGAGATATATCAAAATCTCAATCAAATTGTTTTAGAGTTTGAGTATGAAGGTTTTAAATTTAAAAGTGTAGTTGATAACATTCATATTAACCACAATAAAAAGACTATTCAGATAAATGATCTAAAGTTTACTTCTTTTAAGACTTCTGATTTTATAAAAAGTTTTTTTAAATATAGATATGATATACAAGCATGTCTGTATACAATTGGTTTAAAATGTTATGTTGATGAAAAACCAGAATTAAAAGATTATGCAATACTTGAACCTTCTTTTATAATTGTAAACAAGGATGAAGAACCTGTTTTATATAAAGTTGAAAGAAAAGATATTGTATCAACATGGTTAGGATGGGATAATAGAGATGAAAGATATTTTAAAGGAATAAAAGACTATTTAAAAGAAATTCAAGAACATATAGAAAAAGATCTATATGATTATCCAATTGATTATTATAAAAGAGGTTTAATGTCAATTCAAACAGGTAGAGCAAACTATTTTGATGGTAGACATTTTTCATTTGTAAAACAGTTTTCTAAAAATCTTAAGAAGGGAGAAAAAGAAAAATCTTTTGAAGAAGAATTAAGAGATGTACCACAAGAGGTGATAGATTCTTCAATTAATGTGTATTCTGATGCAGATAATGTTCATAAGAGATATAAAGATATGATGGAAAAACATCAAAAAGATCTTGAACGAAAAATAGGAATAAATACTTTAAAGAACAAGTCTATTAAATCATCAATAGCTACTTTTGAATCAACTAAATCAGAAAAGAGTAATGAATGGTAAATGTAAACAAAAGCAAAAGCTATATTCTTCCATTATTATGTCAATGAATAAATATAGATAACAGAAATAGATCTTTTATTACAAATACCTATTTATTTACAAGTAGAGATTTGAAAATTGGTAAATTTTATATAAAATGCAAGTTTAATTATAGAGATATAAATTTTTCAAAAAATGAAAGTGTATTTACAGATAATGAACTTTATCTAAAATCTTATTCTGTTGAAGATGAGGTATTGTATGAATATAAGATACCAGAAGAATATATTGAAGATATAGCTAGATTTATAGCTGGAAGATATTCAGAGCTTTCAGAAGATTATAAATTAATAATAATACAATATTGGACTGATATGTTTGGTCATGTTCCTGGGTTTATAAGAAAGAACATAAAAAAAATGAAGCAAGTATTCGATAAATCTGAAGATTTAAGAAAAGAACTTGAAAAAGAATTAGGTGTTTCTATAGACAAAGGTTCTGAACTAAAAGATCCAATAGACATTGAATCTGAAACTTTTGATTTTAATGATAAATCAAATATAACACTTGAAAATATGTCAGATATTTTCAAACAAAACTAAATCCAAAAAGAGAGATATGGAGTATAGTTATAGTAAATTACAACCGTTAATAGTACAATGAGGAGCAGATAAAGGTATCCTTAAAAAAGCAACACCAATGGCACAAGCCATTAAAACATTAGAAGAAGTCAATGAGCTTCTTGCAGCAATAAATAGTAACGACCGAGAGGAAATAAAGGACGCTCTAGGTGATATATTGGTAACAATAATACTACAAGCAGAATTGCAAGAATTAAACTTATTAGAATGTTTAGAAGGAGCTTACAATATTATTAACAAACGCAAAGGTACTATGGTAAATGGTGCATTTGTAAAAGAAAACTAAATTAAAAAAAGAGAAAATGAATAAAATTAGAACGAATACAGGATTTAAAGGAGTAACAAAAAGAATGAGTGGAACGAGTATTGGAAAATACGAAGTTAATCTTCGTACCAGTAATGGTCGTTATACAAAAATACATTCTAAGCTGAAAGATGCTGTAAATGATAGAATGAACCAATTGGAAGAAATGATATCATAATGAATATATTTGAGAAACGTAAATCAGTATTGCCTTATGAGTATCCTGAGCTTCTCAAGTATAAGGATGCTATAAGGCATTCTTATTGAATACATAGTGAATTTAATGTTACAGAAGATATTTCTGATTTCATGACTAAAGTTACAGACAGTCAACGTGAGGCAATCAAGCGTTCCATGCTTGCAATAGCTCAGATAGAAGTCAATGTAAAGGCTTTTTGGGGTGATCTGTATAAACGTCTACCTAAATATGAAATTCAAGCTGTAGGAGCTACTTTTAGTGAAAGTGAAGCTAGGCACTTTGATGCTTATAAACATTTACTCGAAGTATTGGGTCTTGAAGATGAATTTCAAACAATTACTGATGTACCAGCAATTAAAGATAGAATTTCCTATCTTGAAAAATACTTATCTGGAACCAGAAGTAAAAGTGATAAGATGTATACAAAATCTGTCCTTTTATTTAGTTTGTTTATAGAGCATGTATCTTTATTTAGTCAATTCCTTATAATGATGTCATTCAATAAGGAACTTAACTTATTTAAGGGTGTGAGTAATATAGTCGAGGCAACCAGCAAAGAAGAAGATGTACATGGTAATTTTGGTATAGATATAATCAATATTATTAAAAAAGAAAACCCTGAATGGTTTGATGAAGAATTTGAAGAACTAATACGATCTGCATGTGTAAAAGCTTTCGAGGCTGAATGTAAAGTATTAGATTGGATATTTGAGAAAGGTGAATTAAGTTTTTTATCAAAAGAAACAATAACCGAGTTTATCAAAAATAGATTTAACAATAGCCTACAGAGCATTGGTATGAAAGAAGTATTTGAGGTCCAAACTCAATCTTTAGAATCTACAATGTGGTTTGATGTTGAAATTAAATCAACCAAAGAAGGTGATTTCTTTTATAAAAAATCAATTGATTATAACAAGAAATCAGAAAGTATTACAGAAGATGACCTCTTCTAAAACAATATCCACTTATGGGTATTGTTAACATTAAATAATATCCATAGGTGTTTAAAAAACATTAATGGAAATAGAGAAAAAGAAAAGAGAGAAGTACTATTGGCTTAATGACGAGTCAAGAAAGTTCCTAAATAGAGGATATCTTAAAAACGGTATCACAGCAGAACAGAGGATTAAAGACATAGGAAATTACGCAGAAAAGATTTTAGGGATAAAAGGATGAGCTGAAAAGTTTGAAAACTACATGGCACTGGGCTATTATAGTCTATCAACTCCCGTATGGTGTAATTTTGGATATGAAAAGGCTTTGCCTATTAGTTGTTATGGTTCTGATGTAGATGACACAATGGATAGTATCCTAAATGGAGCAAGAGAAATAGGAATGATGTCTAAATATGGAGGTGGTACATCCATGTATTTAGGCAATATAAGAAAAAGAGGTTCAGTAATATCAGGAGGTGGCTATGCAGACGGTCCTGTTCATTACGCTAAAATCTACGATACCATTATCGATAGATGTAAGCAGGGTGAATCCAGAAGAGGGGCATGTGCTCTCTATTTACCCGTTGAACACCCAGATATAATGGAATTCCTTAAAATTGGGGACGAGGGCAATCCCATTCAAAATCTTCAATTTGGCGTCACAGTCACGGATGCGTGGATGAATGCCATGAAAGATGGAGACTCTGGAAAGAGAAAGATTTGGGCTAAAATCATACAGAAACGTAAAGATTTTGGTTTCCCTTATATAATGTTTAAGGATAATTCCAATAACAACAGTCCGTACAAAGAGCTTGGTCTAGATATTAAAGCTAGCAACCTTTGTTCAGAAATACAGCTACCACAGGACACTTATAACAGCTTTGTCTGTTGTTTGGGTAGTATCAATCTACTTCACTGGAAAGAGATTGCGAATACTGATGCTGTAGAAGTTTACATACAATTCCTTAACGCCGTGATAGAAGACTTTATTAAAAAGTCTGAGCACCTTCCTGGTATGAAGAGAGCGTGGAGATTTGCAAAGGACCACAGGGCTATAGGTCTTGGTGTGTTAGGGTGGCATTCTTTTTTACAAAGTGAATTGTTAGAAGTAGATAGTCTGAAGGCTAAATATTGGAATAGTATAATTTTTAAAACTATAAATGAAAAAGCTCAAGCAGCTAGTAAATGGTGTCATGATTTTCTAGAAATGAAATCTATTCGAGAAGGATATGCCAATACAACGGTAATGGCTATTGCACCAACAAAATCAAGTAGTTATATACTTGGACAAGTAAGTATGGGTATCGAACCAATAAAGTCCAATTATTTTATTAAAGATCTTGCTAAAGTCAAATCAGTATATAAGAATGAAATGCTTAGGCAGCAACTTGAGCAGTACAATCTTGATACACCAGAGGTTTGGAAAAGCATTCTTGATAATGATGGAAGTGTACAACACTTAGATTTTCCTACTAAAGAAGTATTTAAATCATTTATAGAAATATCACCAAAAGAACTTGTATTACAAGCAGCACAAAGACAAAAACACATTGATCAAAGTCAGTCACTCAACTTGATGATACATCCTTCTGTTTCAGCAAAAGAGGTTAATAAGCTCTACATATATGCTTGGGAAGAAGGTGTTAAAACACTTTATTATCAATTTAGTCAAAGTGCAGCACAAAGTTTTGCAAGAGATATTAATACATGTGTAGCATGCGAAAGTTAAACAAAATTTAAATTTAAATAAAATGTCAGAGCTATTAAAAGCTATAATTACCGACGTAAAAAATGGAAATATTACTAATCAAAGATTAATTCAAGAACTTGAATATTTAGATACAGTAGTAGAAGAAATGGAAGATGAGGTAATTGAATTAGAAAACCAAATACTTGAAATCGGAGAGTCATAATTATGAATGATATATTAAAAACAGTTAACTACAAAGCTATTGCAGTAAAAACATTAAAGAAAGAAAATCCTATGGCAGAAAGAACTAATGATTTATTATTAGTTACAGACGTTTCTTCAATTAGTTATAAAACAGAAACAAGTAAAGGTACAGTATATTTTAATATTCCTATTAATAAAATTGATAGAAACAATATGAAAGATAATGTAAGTAGTATTTCTTTAATAAAACATATTGTAGAAGTAGAATAATTAAACAACAATAGCAGGTATAGGCACCGATGCATAGGTTACAAGTAAGAATCTATTTTATAAAGTGTGTATTTATACGCCCTTTAACTATATTGTTTAAACAGCGTAATGGCGGGTGGGAGGTGGATTAAAATATATGAATAAAAAAAATAAGATAAGTTTTGATTTTGACAGTACTCTTTCAAGACAAGACGTTCAGGATTTTTGTTTTAGTTTGATTAGAAAAGGCTATGATATTTACATAACTACAAGTAGATATGAAAGACCTGATCTTCAATGGAATAGACCTGATATGAACAATGATGATTTATTTAAAATATCAGATAAGCTAAAAATAGATCGTAATAATATACGGTTTACTAATTTTGAAGATAAATTTAATTATTTAGGTGATTTTCATTTTCATTTTGATGATTGCTGGAGAGAATTAAATATGATAAATAAAAATACTCATTGTACTGGATTATCTGTAATTTCATCAAACTATAAACAAAAATTTAAAAGAATAAATGATAAAAAAAGAGATGTTTTTAATATTATCAAAAAATAATTATGAATAAAAAAGCTATACAAAGACTTCAACAAATGTTAGATTGGAGCGATAGACTTGGTTCAGATGAAGTATCTGAAATTAATAGTATTATTTTCTTATTAAAAAAAGAAAGTAATGATTAAACAAGAAGTAGTAGAAATGCTACAAAAAAATAATTTAATATGGGAGAATTTCCAGAAATGAACAACGACCCAGTCTATGGAAAAGGGTTCTTATTGCTCTCAAGACGTAGAAAGGTTTATAGCGCTAAAAACAATAGGCTTAAATACATATTGGGATTAGTGTTTAAGCTTCATACCAAACTTAATAAACATAAGCATGGATAAAAGAAATAAAATCCAGAAAGAAGCTTGAGATAAGTGAATTGCTGCTGGTAAATGTGGTACAGTAGAGGTAAGTACAGGTGTTGGAAAAACCTTTATAGCATTGCTTGCTTTGCATTCAATGAATCCTAATGAGGATTTACACCTTTATTTAGCTGAAACTAAAGAACGAGAAAAAGATTTATTAAAATCTATATCTCTCTTTGATAAGTTAAATAATGTAGATACAATGAAATCTTATAACCTTAAGTTTTATTGTTATCAGTCAGCATATAAGTGAAAAGGTAAAGAATTCGGTTTAATAATTGCAGATGAGATCCATGATAGTCTCACTCCATCATATTCCAATTTCTATAAAAACAACAAGTATAAAGCTATTATAGGTCTTTCAGCAAAGATAGATGTCAAAACAGAGTATGAAACCAGAACAGGGGATCTTATAAATAAAGGCACATATCTTAACAAGTATTGCCCTATAATATATAGATATACTATTGACGATGCACGAGAAGATGATCTAAATAGAAACTTAGATATACATATCATATATAACCAGCTCGAAGAGATAGAAAAAACAGTAAAAGCTGGTAGTATCAAAAAACCATTTTATCAAACAGAAAAAGAAGCTTATAGCTATTGGTCCAAAAGACTAATGCAAAGTCAATTTGTGGATGATAAATCAAAACAAGAATTGTTTGCTCGCATTGCTATAAACAAACGTGCAACACTTCTATATAATTTGGAAAGTAAAGTAAATGCTATAAATTTATTACTTCCGCACCTTAAAAATACCATAATATTTGGTAATTCATTAGATGCCTTATCAAAGGTAACAAAGAACGTTATATCGTCGAGGAATAGCTCCGATGTAAATGATAAAATAAGGAAAGATTTTGAAGATGGTAAATTAAAAGAAATAGCTAGTTTTAAAGTATTAAAACAAGGCGCCAACATTAAAGGCTTAGATAATGTAATAGCAATGTCGTATTACAGTTCTGAAAAGGATTTAATACAACGTGCTGGACGTATCAGAAAAGACAATAAGGAAACGGGTGGCTTGTTTATACTTGTAACTAAAGGTACACAAGAAGAAAAGTGGTATCAACGAATGATTAGCAACATTAATGCATATAATGTTATTGAACATGACAGCATATATGATTGCATTAAATATATAAAACAATAATATTTAAACAATGAAAGCAAGACAGCATTATAGACATCTTGACAGCACAGGCTGGCTCAAGAGACTTAAAATAAAAAAGAAAGTAGATGACAGACCAAATAGTAGAAAGCGTTAGAGCTGATCTAAAGCAACGTAGTGAAGTTGGAATCAAAAAGTATGGTGTAACATTGGATCGTACAGATCTAAACCATAAACAATGACTACAACACGCTTATGAAGAAACATTAGATCAAGCTCTTTACTTAAAACGAGCAATTAAAGAACTATAAAATAAAGCAGGTGTAACAGCCTGCTTTTTAATTAAAATAAAATATGAAAAAATTTATAAAATGGTTAATTAAAATATTTTTATCTGATTATGAATTAACATTTGAAGGTGTTATTAGAGAGAATGAACGTGTGCTTCGTAATAACATTAGATTAAATGACGAGCTCAGTAGATTAAGAATAAGATTTAACAATCAAGCTGACGTAGTTAGACATTTAGAACAAGTTGTACAACAACAAAACCAACCTCAAGTAGGTAGAGGTATTGTAGAGCAAATTCGAGAACAACCACAAGTTACTAGAAATAATAATGATACTAGTATATACAAGAACTTTAATACTAGATCAAATCCTATTAGAGCAATTAAATCTCCTACTAAAAATTGTCAATGGATATCTATATTTAATAGTCAAGCATTAATAAATAATGAAGATTCATTAAAAATTATAGAAGAATTTACTAAATATGGTAGTAAAAAGATGGTTTTAGTAGATATTCAAACAGCAGTAATAAAAGATATATATAAAGTATTTAAAAAATCTCATACTATTCATTTTGAAACTCCTTATGAAAATAGTAATGGATCATCTATGACTATTATAATGTTTAAATTAAATGATAAATATTATAAAAAATGGTTTCAACCTGATAATAGTTGGATAAGCCGAGGAATTATAGGTAGATCTGTATATGATCAATTACGTGATACAATTAATTATAACGGACCTCAATCTGATTATATTAGTAAAATAAAAGAACCTGTAAAACCTAGACCATTATCTTGGAAAGAACAAACAAGAGATTTAAGGTTTGAACGTACTTATCAAATGCCTAATAAATATGATAAAAAAATAAATGAAACTCAAAAAGAGTTTGATTTAAGAATAAGAAAACTTAAACAGCAAGAACATCAACAAAGAATGATAAATGGTTATACTCAAACTATGATAAATTCTCCTCATATAATTCACCCAAATAATTTTTAAAAAATGAATATATTTGAAAAAACGTTATATAATGATCCACAGGATTTTATAACACAAGATAATGCAATAGCATTAAATATTAATAACAGTGTAATGTATGTAATGCAATGAAAAAGTATAAATTAATCAAAGAATATCCAGGTAGTTTAAAACTTGGAACTGAAATTAAAAAACATACTGAGTTTAGTACTCATTATATGTATAAAGTAGGATCTAATTCATTTCAATCTGGTGTTAATACTCCACAAGATTATCCAGAATTTTGGCAAGAAATTATTGAAAAAGATTATAAAATATTGTCTTTTAAAACTTCAACAGGTATAATTAATAAAAATGATAATTTTTGGAATATAACTCAAGATGCATTTTTTACAAATAAAGGAGTATCTATACAATCTGTAAAAAGATTGTCAGATGGTAAAGTATTTACTATTGGTGATGAGTTAAATTCTGGTTTTATAGAAGCTATACATATAACTAGTTTTTTAATAAAAAACAATAAAATGCATTATGGTTTAGGGAACAATAAGTATAAAGAAGATACTTTTATTCGTGAAATTAAAGAAGCTAAACACGTTAAAAAACCATTATTTATAACAGAAGACGGTGTTGATATATTTGAAGATGATAAATGTTATGGTGGATATAAAAATCGTACTAGTATATCAGGTTTTATTTACTATAATTGGAAAGGTCATGGTTTAAATATGATTTATTTTTCAACAAAACAAGCTACTCAAGAATATATTGATTCTAAAAAACCTAAATTAGTAATGACTACTGAAGATGGTAAAGAATTATACTCTAACATGGAAGAAACTCTTTATGGTGTTTCTATATTATCAACAGATCATGATATTTTAAAAACTAAACATTTTCACGGACCTAGTTTTACTAAATTTCCAGAAAATCGTAAATGGTTTTACGACACAGGTAATGCAGAAGAATATATAATCTACAACAAACCTGTACTTTCTTTAATGGATATAGCTAAAGTTTATAAAACAGCTAATCCAGATTATAACCGTTATAATAATGGTAGATCACAAAGAAATGAATTGTTAGAAATAATTAAAGAAAAAATATATGGTAAAGACAAGTAGAGCAGTACGTGTACTTCTTGAAAAAAACAATAAACCTAAATTTAACATTGCAAAGTGTTGTGAAGAACTAACTGAAGCTACTACAGTACTTCTGCAACGTTTAAACAAGGGAGCTGGAGTATCAGATGATAAAATTACAGAAGAGCTTGCACATGCACGTATAAGACTTGACTATATGATTAAAGTATTTGGTAAAAAAGAAGTACAAGCTGAAATTAACAAAAAAGAACAACATTTAATTAAAAAATACTCATAATGGGAAAATTAATGAACCATTTAGAAAAACAACTTAGAGAGCTTGATCATAGACAAGATGCTGAAGAATGTATTAAAGTTTATAATTGGATAAAGAATACAGATAAAGAAAGTAGAGTTTGGAGTAGTAGATGGAATCCTTTAGTAAATGTTTCTTTTGAAGGTTGGAATATTAAAAGATATAGTTTAAATATTACAGGTAAAGTATTATTAAAAGGAATCAAAGATGACTAGATTTTTAGTAGAAAAAAGAAAAGTTCTTGATGCAAAAGATGTATCATGGCAAGAGATACTACAACATAGTTTTGTAAACTTTTTATATGGTTTTACAGGAGGAACAAGTATTGCATTTTTGACATTATTTGTTTTTGCAGTAAAAAATAGTGATAACGTATTAATTAATTTAATATTATTTTTTATTGGATTATTTTCACATTATCAAATAGAAAGTAAAATTCTTAATAGAAATAAATATGTAACTAAACTTGGTAGAAATGTAATATTTCCTTTACCTAAAACTATAGGTTTTATATTAGGAGCTTATTTATCAACCTTAATTTAATAATATGAAAACAGAGTATTTAGATAAGATGGAAGAAGACGGTTGGTTTGACAATCAATGTGTTGCTTCTTAAATATAAAAAAATCCCCTAGCCAGTTAAGGTTAGAGGATTTTTTTAGACTTTACAATTTAAAATTTAGTTTGTAGTATTCTCTAAGAAATTAAACAGTTCTTTTGGACTACGTTCAAACTGTGCCATAATAGGTATTAGTTTTTTAGTTTTAATCCAAGATTTATATTCACCTCTATTTTTACCATTTTCATATTCTTCAGTAATTGCCCAGGGCATTATTTGCTGCATCCACGAAAATGTTTTTTCTACAGTATTTAAAGCTACTGCTGGTGATCTAAATACACGTAAGTTTTCAGCTGGATGATAAAATTGCATAAATTCAGATTGTTGTCTTCTAAATACATAAGCAAGTGTAAACAATAATTCATCATCATCATCGTCTGCTGCAGCATAGGTTAACATAGCAGCTGTAATCATCATACCTGTTATCATCAACTCAGCTATGGTTTTACGTATGTTAGAACGCTCCATATCACTTAATTCACTCCAATTTGTTTTAGCTAATTCTAAGTTAAGATTTTTAACTGCTGGAAAAAATCCATTTTTGATAAATCTTATAAAGCTAGTATAGATACCTTCATCAAATCTACCCATTTCATAGTCATAGAATTTTTGTTCATCAGTAAGATCACTTGAATCTTTAAGTGAATACATTACACCTTTATACCTACGTTGATAAGCTGGTACCATCCATTTTTTAAACATAGAAAATACTTTACCGTACCAAGATCTCTGTAAATGAGATTGAAATTTAGTATCATACTGACCATGTAATTTAATAGTTAGTTTTCTTATTAATTGCTGATGATGTATTTCACCCAATTCAGATAGTTTTTGAGAACTATGAGAAGTATGGTCTGCTAATTTATTCAATTCAAGTGTTACATTACCGTCTTTATCTGTTTTCTTTTCATAAGCTTCATATAAAGACATTGCTTTATCTTTAGTTGTTACATTACCTTTAGAATCTATAAATTGACCTTTAGCATTTTTTACTTTAACACCATTCATTATAGCAAGCATTAAAGTAGATTGAGCATAATGTTCACCCATTGCGTTATAAGCATGTATGCTATCTTTGCTTGCTAATGATCTAAGCTTGGTTCTATTTTCAAACTTATTTTTAACAGCACTAAAATCTCCCATTACATCAAATGTTTCAAGTAATATATTAATTTTACTTTTATTAGTATAAGATCCTACATCATCCATTATATTTTTAATGTCAGCAAAATAAATTTGTTCTGCTTTTTTAATATCTTTTATTGTATAAATATCCCCACCTATACCTTCAATAAGATTTTGTAATTTAGCTTGCACAACATTAGGAATAGCAGTAAGCCAGTTAAGACCTAATTGTAAGTCAGCAGTAAATCCAGCTATGGAATTGGATATTTTATTTACACTAATATTTTTACCCAATATTTTACCTGCATATACATCTGTAATACCATACATTCTATTTTCTACAACAGATTTAATTTTCTTATAGATATTTGTATTTATACCAATTTCCTTAACTGTACTATCTACGTCTTCATCTTTACTAAATTTACCAATAAGAGCTTTCATCATTGTAGTTCTTTTTTGTACTTTCGTTGTAGCAAGAACATGAAGAAGAATATCAGTTTCAGCTTCCATTACTTTCTTTTGTTTATAATTTTCAGCCATAATAGATTCCATAGCAACCATAGTCCCCACATCAAATGATTGATCATTGGATTCTATTCTACCTCTATAAAATATAGGAATAGAATTAACTGCTTTATTATTTAAATCAGTGGATGTTCTTTCATAAAATGATTCATCTTCCATTTGACCAAATTCATCTTGATCTTTTCTTATTTTAAATAAATCACCAAATCCTTTTTTAACAGCATTTCCAGCTTCACCACTAAGTATTTTATCAGATGTGGATTGAGTTATACCATGCATTTTAATGAATACAGGACCATCTTCTATAGGTTGCCTAAATAAACTATTATTACCATTAGTCTTCTTGTTATTTTCCTTCATTTGATCTATCATAGTATCATAATACTCTTTTTGAGTATTAGTCATAGTATTAAACTTAGGATTTAACCATTTACTAGTTGGAATTCCACCTTTAGAATTTTCTTTTATCCATTTATTTCTTTCATTCTCTATTTTCTTATATTTTTTAGAACCAAATTCTTCTTCAGATAATCTTTGTTGAAATGACTCAATTTTATCATTAAATTTACCTTTATATTTAGTTACATAATAAGAATTGTCTTTAGTAAGATCGAGCATAAAACTATGAACACTTTTACTTGATCTACCTTGTAAATTAGCTTTTTTAGTAGCAGTAGCAATTTTATTCCTAACGTTCATACCAACCATTCTAACTTTTTTATCTAAATCATCAATTCTTTCACTCATTATACTTAAAAAGGTATTATCAATATCTTTTTCAGTAAATAATGCAAATTCTGCAGATGTTATATCCTTATTCATCATATTAAGACCAATACGAATATTCTTTTCTTTTTCTGCCATTATAGCATCATAATTATCATCTAACTGTTGTTTTACATATTCTGATTCAGTTATACCAATAGGTTTATTTTGCTTATATTCAGCTTTAAAAAGTTCTTCATATTTAGTATCAACCCTTTTATTATGAGGTGCGTATATTTTAGTTACCACATCTTTCATTTTATTCGTTATAATCTGATCAATGGAATTATATTTAGCAACAGCTTGATTAAGAGCAATATCTATTTTGTTATATTCAGCATCTGATATCTTACCATATGCTTTAAGATTTTCAAGTATCTCACGTATTTCTTGATTGTTTGAAAATACACTCATATAAGCCTTAAATCTACTTAAATATCCAGCATCTGGATTTTTTTGCTTTAAAATACCTTTATGCAAATTATTAAGTTCTCTTACAGAAAATTCCATAAAGTTTAATACAGCTTCTTTAGAAGATGCTGTCTTTAGATCATTAAGTAATTCTTGAATATCCTTATATTTACCTTTGTATTTTTCACCTTCTTTAGTTGCGGTCTTCATTTTAACAGCTTCTAAAGTAGCGTAAATACGTGTAAGTAATCCTTTAACATTGGTTAGTTCTTTTTCAAGATCAACTTTAATATCACTTTGTGTCTTAACCTGTTTTGCAAAAGTTTTGTTTAACGGTGATTCAGTATTTTCATTATACTCTGTTTGAGCTAAATCAATAATAGAGTCTAATATTTCATTTACTTTTAGTGAGGCACCTAGTCCAAACAAAGTTTTAATAGCGTCTATAAATGAATCCCATATTGATTTGGTTGATTCAGCTGTTTTTAGCTTATCTCTAAATGCTTTATTGGTAAGTATTTCAGATACAAATTCGTCTACATTGGTAAATCCATAATCATCATTATTATTAGGATCTATTTCAAGATTTCTCTTATAGAATTCATAGCTGGAAACCATACTATTTCTAAATGCAATTTGCTTATTGGTCTTAGGTTGACTAAGTGCTTTATGAAATCTATCGTGAGCTATTTCATGTAATATAGATTCTATTGCAAAATACAAATTACCTTTAACCATTAAATCTTGATTAATGGATATTGTATTATTATCTATAGTATATTCAGCATATGAATATTTACTAACTTTCATTTTATCAGAAGTAGTAAATACAATCTTAGACCTGGTAGGAAGCATAGATTTAATAAGTTCCATACCTTCTTCATTAATATCTATTTCACCATTGCTATAAAGGTTTTTAAGAAACTTATTAGCTGTAGTTGGATTAGTAGTACCATCAAACAATTTATTAAGTATATCAACTCTATTTTGCTCTCTTTCACTGGGTAGATATTCATTGGTTGGAGCTATAGACTTTTTTGTACTATCAAATAAAAATTCTTTATATTGTATCTTACTTTCCTGTTGTTCCTCTAATCTTTTTTCAAAGGTTTGATTATTTTTTTTAGACTTTTCATTAAATGCTTCAATAGCTTCAAATGCTTTAACATTAGGATTAGCTCTATTAATAATAACAGTACCTTGTTTACCAGATCTTTTAATTTCTTTATTCTCAACCGTAAACAGTGGACCCATGTCAATACCTTTATCAGTCTTAGCATATTCTGTAAGACGTTCATTTTCAGCATCAAAAGCTTCACGCTTATCAATAGGTACGTTTCTATTGTCTTCTATTAACTCCTTTTTCTTAAGGTAGTTTATTGTATTTGTTTGTGTATTACAACTCATATTATTATTTTAATTACAGTCTAATGGGTTATTTGATTCTTGTTCAAAAGTATCTAATTGTTTAAATATACTATTTAATTTTTCTTTAGATATTTTAAACATTCTAGGATCAGCATTTTTTTCTTTAGTTCCTTCTACATAAGTAGGATCTATAATCTCACCATCTCTAGATATAACCATATCATATTCTACTCCTTTATATTCTAAAGCTATGTTATAAGCATTTCCATCTATTTTATCATGTATAGATGATACATATATATCTTCATTTTGTAAAGATACAACATTTTCTTCAGATACACTAGTTTCTTCAGATTCATTTCTATTTAATTCTGATATATATCTTTTAAGTCCTTCACTACCTCTGTAAGATTCTTTTTCACCATATTCAGCTAGTTTATAATTTTCATATAAAGTGTATTGAGAAGGTAGTTTATCAAGATTGTCGTTGCCTTCAATTACTGATTCTCTATTATCTCTAAACTTACTTTCTTCTACATTATATTCTTTATAATGAACTTTAGAAGTTCTATCTCTATATCCTTTCTTTTCAATACGTTTGTATAATGGTGAAATCTCTCCATTTTCTTCTATATTACCCATATATTCAAACAATAGTGGATTATAAACTTCTTCTTCTATAAAATCATCAAAAGCAGCTAGATAATCCATTTCATCATCAGATACAATAGGTTCACTTGTTTTTAGAAATGCTGTATAAGAAGTTTCTTCCTCTATTACCTCACCTTTATAGTTACGTCGTTCAGCAAGCTTATATGAACTTAAAATATTAGAATTAGATATTTTGAAAAGATTTTTACTACCTTTTATCTTTTGCAGATAACTTTCAGAAATACTAGGAACTATAACATTGTCTTCTACATTATTTTGAGCATACTCTTTATGAAATGAAGACATATAAGCCGCATTATTTACTTTTAAAAGTTCCTGTCTTATAAATTCCTGTACTGACATATATCCACCATTAGGCATTCTATGGTTTTCCAAAAAGAATTCATGAGGAATCATTTCATTAAAATCTATTAATGATTGATTAAATCCTGTCATTAAAAATGATGCTTTAATTACATTCTTTGCAAGTTTTTTATCTTTTCTATAAATATCATAAAATGAATTAGATATGTTATTTTTGGTTTCAATTGGTATTCTACCTATATCAAGACCAAATGAATTTTCATAAAATGTAATAGCTTCTATAAATGCATTTGGAAATTTTTTATCCTGTGAATTTTTATAATTAAATAAGTCGGACTTAACTTTTTTAATAAATACCAATGGGTTTTCTTCTACTTGAAACAAAGGATATTTAGACATAAATGCAGTGTAGATATCTTTACTTATCTTACCTATCATATCTTTATTGGTAGATCTACCCATAGAACCACCATAAGATGATGCTGTATTCATCGATATGTTGTTGATAACATTTAAAAAAGAACTATTAGCACTTAAAAATATCTGTGAGTTATCTTCCAATAGATCATTTGCATAAATTACAGAATTATTAAGCTGTGTACCAAGTGATGTATATACACCATTTTTTATATACTTGTTATAGTGGTTTCTAATTTCATTTTTTTCACTTTGTTTGTTAAGTATATTAAGAAGATTATTTCTATATACCAACATATCTACAAAATTTCTACCTGAGCCTAATGTATCAAATCTAGAAAGATTAACAGATGCATCTAATTTTTTAGCCTGATCTTGAAATTCTTTAAATTTAAGAAGTATTTGAATATTCTTTTCATTACTACTATCATTATCATAAGTATTAATAAGATCACTGTATGTATAAACTTCTAATTTACGCTTTTTAATATCAGCTAATTTTTTGTTTATAGCTGACTTACTTTTGTTATTGATTAGTTCTGATACTTCTCTAGCCAATATAATATCAAAACCAGACATTCCTTTAAACGCTGGATTCTTTTCTATAGATTGAGATTCATAATCTTTAATATAAGCAGTAAGTTCTTTTAATATAGGTTGACCAATAAAAGCATCAGTCCAATATGGATGAACACCAGCTCTAGTAAGCATAAATGCAACTGCTGAAGTATATGTATCATAATTACCTTTTTCTATATAAGGATCTTTTGCATTATCAACAAAAGCATTCATAAATGCAGATATGGTATCTCCAATTTTAAATGATTTTAAAGTCTTGTAGTTTACTTTATCTTCTTGTTTTCTACCTTTATTGATTCTTTCTGCAGCTTCTTTAGCTTCTTCAGTTGTTAATTCAACAGAATTAGACGACATTGTACTTGGATTTCTATCAAACACAGTTTCACCCATACTATTTTCAAAACCTACACCTAAATAATAGCCATTAAAAGTAAGATTTACACCATTTTTGGATATATTATGATCAACAGCATGATTAGCTGATATACCAACACCTGATTTACCCAATGTATATGTATTCTTTAATTGTAACTGATAAAGACCATCATAAAATTTAAAGTTTTCATTTAGATCCTGAGTTTCATTAAGTGACTTAATATGATTTTGTAAATAATCAAAATCAATTGGCTTAATTAAATCTGTGTAAGTAGATTTATTAGTAAGTATAGACCAATAAGCATCAAAGAGCATATTGTTCATACCTGCTTTTGAATCTTTGTTGGATTTTGTTTTTACTATTTTATTAATTTCACCTATTTCATACTGTTCTTCAAACTTTTCTGATAATATAGAATCACCTTTAACTATATTATCTACTATAATTTGAAAATAGTTATCTGACACCAAATATTCATCAGATGATAATAATAATTTTGTAAGTTCTTCAGTATTTAACTCAATACCTGTTTGTTCAAGTAAATCTTCATAAAATTCATTTAATGAATCTACGTTATTTAAATCTACATCATCATTTCTTAATATACTATTTAAATATTTTTTAGCTTGTCCATATGTTCTTTTGTTGTATAATGTCTTTATTTCAGGTAACATTACATACATCTTATCAATATCAAAGTCAGAACCTGTCTTAGTAGTGATTTCAGTGTATGCTACAATAGTATCATTCATATATGGAGGTAATATACCAACTATATCCAAAGCGTCATTAGAACTCATCCCTTGGTTTGGTATACGGTATCCAATAGCTTTAAGTATGTCATTGTCTAACATACTTTTAAGTTTACCTTTTTTAGCTAATTCTCTATAGTTAGGAATAGCTTTAGCAATGTCAGAGTGAGATATAAATATCTGACCAGGACGTTGTTTTATATTACCATCCTTATCTTGATATAAAGTAGGTGGTCTAAGTTCATTAGGTTCTACTAACCATGTAACACCAGCTTCATCTGCAGTTACCTGATCAAGACCATAATTGGACATTTGTATAAATGATCCACCATTGGTTTTTATGTTACTTGCAGACTTTCTTATTTTTGAAAATACAATAGAGTAGATTTTATCCTTAAGACCTGGTATAGCCTCAAATGGAATCTGCTTTCTAATAGCATCTTTTACATTATTTGTATATTGGTCTGGGTTATCATTTATTTCATCCTCTGCTATCTTATATAACTGATCTTTATCTATTTTACCATTGTTATCCATACCCAGAGTTACACTAAGGTTATCAATAGCTTTATTAGACATTGTAGAAATGATATCGTTAATATGTAATATCATTTCTGAACCAGTCATGGTTGTACCTTCTATATCATACTGTTCATCCAATTGAATGGTAGAATATATGTTTTTCTGTATTTGACTACCCAAAAGTGTTTGCTTCATTAACTTAACAGGAAGATCCTGTTGAAGTTTCCATTCAGAGTTATTTAAACGTTGAATATTAAAGTCTATATTATCTCTTGATATATTTGTAGGTACTTTAGCTCCAACCTTAACTCCATCCAATGTTACAGCTTCATCTATATTCTGCTTTTCCATAGCATCATAAAGAGTCTGAAGTTTGGATCCTTTTACAAGCATTGGTGATAATACGGCTTGAGAATATTTCATATAAGTAGGTACTCCCTGAACTACACCAAAATAAACACCCTTAAGAGGTTGTGCTGAAAGCTTAAGTTCCTTTGCAGTAAAAGGTTCTGTATTCTTTTCAAGCATTTTATCATATACTACATCATGGGCTTTTGACCATTTACCTGTTCTTTCCAATATAAACTTCCATCTATTTGGTGTTATCCAAGCTTGAGCATCTGTTTGGTTGATACCATTTTCATAGGCTCCTATTATGTCATTTATTTCTTCTTCTGTTATATCACTATTTGTTAACTTTAATGAATCCTTAAGCTCATTATAAAAATTGGAACCTACTATTTGATTTTCAACTACAACCATATTAAAAGTAGCATCGTTTGTTCCCTCAATACCGAGCCTAAGCTGAGTACCATCTGTGTAAGTAGCAGGTACACGCTTAAAGAAATCAACCATATTTTTATAGTATGCAGGATCACCAGTAAACAGTTTGGTATATTCTACATTTGCTATGATTGTATTTATGGTGTAATCAGATACTAAATGATATAATGAAGGTTGGGTAAAATTACCATTCTCAGCATTATATGTTTTTTTCACATCTTTATCAATTGTATTCATTGTATAACCATTTTTATCTTTTTTGATTATACCTTGAGCCATTAATTTACCAACGTTATCAACAACTCTTTGTTGTAACATTGAATTAATTTTATCTTTAATTACTTTTTCTTGGTCTTTGTTTAAACCTTGCGGAAATTTAGGAGAATTATCATTTCTAAAAATATTACCTTTAGCCAATGCATTATTAAGACTATTATAATTAATATCAGTCATTATTTGAGATACAAAAGCTTGACCTAATAACTCACCGTCTTTTTTATTATCCTTTCTTATACCATAAGTATTATTTCTATAGTTGTTGGGATCTATATTAATTCCTTTTGGATTAACATGATAATGAACATTCAGGTTTTTAAAAGCCTCTGGTTTTTCTTCTTCTGGTAATGCCTCAAATTCTTGAATAACTTTATATGCATTAACCATTCTACTGTATTCATCAGTAAAATAATTAAATAATATATTTTTAACTTTATTTGAAAACTGAATATTGTCAACATTTTCCATAGACTCCATTGTTTCATCTATGAAATGGTTTATTGAAATCTCAAAAGAAGTTGATTTATCTGCGGGAACTATTGTAGCATATATAGATGGTGTAGACTTAGTAAGTGTTCCAGCTGCGTTCTTAACACCACCCTTCATTACTTTATTTACCCTATCTATTGTTTGATCTACTGGACTAATTTTTTTATTGTCAGTTGCTTCAGATATATTTTGCTTGGTTTGATATTGTAACATTCTACCAACAAAGAATTCATCTAGCCTCTTAGCTGATTCTTTTTCTCTATCATCTTTATACATTAAGTACTCACCTTGATCGTCTGTTTCTTCAGCAAGTAAATAATCAACCCAAAGACTATGTTTATTGATAGGATCTTTTTTTAGTTCTCTAAGACTATTGGGATCTTGTTTAAATATAGATACCATGTTTGATATATATGATGGATTACCATACGACCAAAACATCTTATTCATACTATATACTGTAGAATCCTTAATATCATTTTCAGACATTGCAGTATAAACAGCTAAATCATTGAATAACCATGATTTATTGTTATCAATAAATTTATAGTTATCATTGTTCTTATTAGATCTAAGATCATTAACACTCTTAATTATACTATCATTAAGGTTTTGTATATTTGTCTTAACTGCTTTTCTAAAATCAATAGTATTCAAATCTGGCTCCACATTAAATATCTGGGAATATATAACATTGGATGTAATATTTTCAATACCCATCTGTTTAAATACACCTAATATATTATGTTCACCTCTAAATAAAGCTCTAACAATTTTATTTGCAAATTGATCATCTGTTAATTCATCTAATTTTGAACCTGTCGAAAATATAGTATCAACAATATTTTTTGTCTTTTTTGAATAAGTATATAAATAATCTATTTCACTAGTGTCAAGCTTACTTTCATCATTAAAAAATTTGGCATTAAATCTTTCTTGCCAGTTTTTAGTAATTTTAGATTCTATACTTGTTTGTTTAGCTGCGTCAAATGTTTTAAATACATTATCAACTAAATCATTTTCAGAAACCAAATGAGAATAACGAGAATGCATCATTGCTGATACAAACTCATTTTGTTTATTTTGATCTACACTATTTACTATCTGTAATACATCCTTATAATAAGGTTTGTTATATTGATTTTCAGCAAGTATAGCCTTCATTGATTCAAACAAATCAGTGACGCCGGTAGGTACTTTTAAAGTTACTATATCAGCAAGATCCTTAAGTAGATTTTCATGTACTATATCTCCTGACATTAGTTTTTGAGAACTAAATGTGGATGTACTGGACTCTTGAAACCTATTACTTTGTATATTAGCACCAAATGAAGGATTTGTTTCATAGCTCGGTATAAAAGAAAGCATAAGCTTAACATTGGTAGAAGCCTTATCTTTTGTATTTTGCTCTACTGAATTTTCTTTTTCTCCCCTATCACTATTATCATCTAGATCTTCACTATCTAAAGTATCGACTTGATCGTTTATATCAAGACCTTTATTTCTGAAAAAGTTTTTAATCTCTTCTTTAAGTTCTAATTTACCCTTTCTTAGACCATTAATGATTCTAAGTCTTTCATCAGACATCATTTCAAGTACTTGAACTTTTTCTTTACTATAACCAACAGTTTGAAGAACCTCTTCACTAAGGTTTTTTAGCTGTTTAATATCATTGGCATCACCTTCTAATTCCCTTTTCTCAAGATTGTTTAAAAATGAATCTATATAAGAATCAATATCTATATTCTCTATAAGACTGAGATCATTGAAATTTTCTTTAATATTTTCAAGAAATATAATATTGGATATACTATTAACTACTTCATTGATTTTAGTAGTTCTATTTTCTATATTAAGATATTCAAAATTACGTGGTGTTACATCAATTCTATTCTCATAACGGTCAAGAAAATAATTAATGGTCTTACCCATCTTGGATTCACTAAAGAGTCTGGGAGTATTATCTTCATCGTTATTGGTTCTATTTGAACTAGGATCAATTTCTCTGTTTTCTCCTTCTGTCCAATCTCCGAATAACTGCAAGAATTTAGGTGAAGTCAACCAATCATATCTTTCTTTGGCTAATTTCTCTTCTTTATAAACATCAAGTAATTGTTTGTATATTATTGTATTTTTACAACTCATATTATATTTTTATTAACATTCTTCCTTAGAAGGATTGTCTTTTGGTTTATTCTCATTTAACTTTGCAAGTAAAGCTGCTGCAAGACCTACTGAAGATGTATTACTTAAATCAACATTAAGTTTTACTTTTTCTTCCAAGCTTTCAGGTTCAGTTTCTTTAGTGTCATTAACAGATTCCTTTTTAACCGTATTATCTTCACTTCTTGTTTCTTCAACTAATCCTAAGAACATAGCTTCTTCATCAGTCATACTATTTACATCTTCTTCTTTAGTACTTGAATTATTAATTTGATCTTTAATTACTTCAGATTTTTTCTTGTCTTTAATATCTTGTAAAGTACTTTTAGGTGACTTTTCTTTTCTTTCAGTAATTTTCTTTTCTGCTCGTTCTATTTGTACCAATAATGGATCTTCTCCTAAATTAGGATCTATGTATAGAGATGTTTTTTCTGAAAATAAAGGTTTACCCAATACAGCATCTGTAGTAAGAACAGTATTAAACAAATGCTTTTTATAAGATTTCAAAGCTACTGCTTTCTTGGTTATCTGTCTATTCTTTTCTGTAGTAAGCCATTCTATAATTTCTTCTTTGGAAGCATCCATATTATCTGAAGCAATAGCTTTATCAGCCATTCTAAGGTATGAACCATCAACTTCAAAAGTATTTACATCAGTGTTACCCTTAAATACAAAATTATTCATTATACCACTTACAGAGATTGTTTTAACTTTTTTACCCAATGCTTTAACTTCTGTTTCTATATAATCTAGTTCATTTTGTGTAAAGGTAACACTTTCTTTTAACTTTTCCAAATTATCTTTATATGATAATTTAATAGAAGGGTCTATCATTGACTTAACTATTTTAAACAATATTTCAGCTTCTATTGAATTGATACGTCTTTGGTTAAGTTTAAGAGGTATAACTGTACCGTTAGCCATTGGTATTTCTATAAATATCTGACCTGCATTTTTAACAGTTCCAAAATTACCAACGTTTTTATTGTTATAATCTACAAGATAACCTGTAGCATTTGAAAACATAATGGTAGTTTCTGCTATATTTTTACCACCTACTAAATTACTGTTACCGTCAGTATCAAAAACTTTATTGGTAGCAAAAGACCCATCACTAGTTCTATCCAGTTGTATCATACCTGGTTTTTGAAACATTATTTTACTTTTAGGTGTTTCACCTTTAAGCATTTTATCAATAATATTTTTTCTAATTGCTTTTTGAGAACTAGGTAATGCCACATTATATCCTTTAAAGAATAAATGACTAAATCCACCATTCTTTACATTAACCTTAATAGGTAGATAATCATATAAAAATTCTTTTTGTTGATCTGTTAGATTTTGTTTTGTATCAGATCTATTTAAAAATTTAGCTTCTTCTAATTCGGAATCATATTTAGCGTTAATTTTATCTTTATTTTTCTTTAATTTACTATAAAGATTTACACCTTGTTTTAAAGCTTTTCTATTATTTATATAAGAATAATTCCAATAAGTATGCCCTTGAGTTTTTTTATACTCTTCATAGTCTTCAACAGTTTGATGGTTGTTATTTTCTACAAATAGTTCTATATCATCCGCTAAACCTTGATTTTTTTGTTCTTCTGTCAAAGTCATTCCTATTTGAACATAACCAGATAAATCTATATTATCATACTCGTTTATAGGTGTGTTGGATATGATTCTCTTTTTAGAATTTTTTAACTCTTCTTGTCTTCTTTTTTCTATATCAGCTACTGCATCGTTAGATTGATTATTCATCATATCTAAAGCTTCTTGTGCTTTAGTATTATTACCAGGTACACCTAGCTTAAATGTTACCTCTTCACCTTTTTTATCTCTGGGTGTTTCAGAATAAGCAAAAAAAGCTTCATCAGCAAATTCATTATCTTTTGAATCTACTAACTTAGAATGTAATATACTTCCATCAAGATTTTTAACTTGAGGTTCATTATTTATACTATTTGATATATCCTTATTAGTTTCAGAACTACCTTCATCTAAATTATCATTAGTGGTATTGTCAACAGTATCTTCTTCTTTGTTAACAGTAGGAGTTTCTTCTTTAATTTCTCTCTTCTCAATTACAGCTTTATCAATGGACTTATATCCACTGTTCATTATTTCAACTTCAATTGAATTGTCATCGTTTTTTCGATAAGTAATAATATTATCATTTTCAATACCATTAAGATCAAGATTTAAATTATTAAGAATACTTACCATTACCGAATCTATAGGTTCAGTTTGAGTATTAATACTTGAAGATTTAAAGATACTCATAAAGTAATCATATGCTTTATTATTATCATTAATCTCTTTAAATACTTTTTTCTTTTTAGCAGCAGTTTGTTTATTTTCTTCTACTTTTTTAGCTTTATTGTCTTCAGTTATTATTTCTTCTTCTATATTTTCTTTAGCTTCAGCTTCTTGTTTAGCAGCTTCAGCTTCTTTTTCTTTAAGTTCTTCTTGTTGTTGATTTTCTTTACTTACTTTATAATCAAAAGCTTTTTGAAGTTCTTTTTTATCATAAAGAGTTTCAAGTATATCATATTGTTGTGATAATGCATTAGAAATAGATTCTATTTCTTCTATTTTATTTTTATATATTACACCATCATTTTGATTTTTATACCATTCAAGAAAAGATTCTTGACTATTAAATCCGTCATTCTCTTGTTGATAATCAGTAAATTGTTTTTTATTAGTACCTCTTAATCCCTTAAATATTTTATTATACTTATTTTTAGATATAGTAGTTTTATTTTGAAACTTTTTTAAAGATTCAAATTCTATATTAGATACTTCTTGTTCAATTTTTATTTTATTTTCCTCAAGAAACCTTTTATTTTGTTTTGTAACAGTTTCCAACATATTCATTTGATTGTAAAAACTGTCAAGATCTTGTTGATTAGCTCCTTTTCTATTTACAGGTGTAAAAAACTTCAAGTATTCAGATGATTTAGAATAATCATCTTGCATTTGTTCAGCTTGTTTTACAATCTTAGCTACCCTTTCACCTTTAGTTTCTTTTATATCTAATATTTCATTAGTTTCATCTACTTTCTTTTGAATATCTTCATTAGCTTCAAGTGCTTTTTTAAGTATTTGAATACCTTGTTCTCCTTCTGTTATAAAAGGAAGAATCATAGCTGATATAAATTTATTTTCCCTTGCATCAGCAACTGCTTTTATATTAGCTGGAAGCTTACCTCCATTTTTTTCTTTATAAGCTTGGATTTTATCATAAAAACTTTCTATTTCTTCTACCTTCTTTATTTCCTCTCCATACTTAATTGCGTATTTAGGTTTTATAGTACGTTTACCAGTTTCTTGATCTACGTCAAATATTTGTGATGGACTCATTGTAAACAACTCTATCATATTTTCCATATGAGGAGCTATAGCCTTTCTTTTAGCGTCTGTAGCTTTATCCTGGGAATATTTACCATATACATTCATTGGACCTCCTAAAAGTCCTCCTAATGCAATTGCTTTCTGTCCCTCTACGGAAGTAAGTGTATGTATATATGAATCAAATAAACCTATATCATTACCATTTGCATTCTCTAAAAACATATGCTCGACAGAACTTTGCATTGCTTCTTCCCAGAAACCTTCACGTACAAATCCTTTAGCAAACTCTCCTGTGTAATCTAAAGTTTTCTTTTTTACTCCTTTTTTAACTGAATTTATTGAAAATTTACCAGCCTCATCTTTAAATGCATCTATTCCTAATTTACCTTTTTTAGCACCATATAGTATTTTATTAGTAATCATATTTGGACCAACAAGAATACCTACGTTAGACCAGAATATATTTCTACCTATATCAGCTTTAGTTTCCAGGTTTTTATCAAATTGTTCTTGGGTTATTTCTCCAGATTGTAACTTTTGTAACTGACCTTGTTCATATGCATCCATTGCTCCACCAGCTTCAGCTCCTGCTTCAAAGAATGTATTTGCTATAGTAGCATTAAATGCATTTAAATTGTTTTCAGTAGCTCCTATTGCTTTAAGTGCATCTTGTGCAGAATCAGCTGTTTTAAACATTCCTTTAGATGCTTTTGACAATCCTTTCATTGCTACTTTACCAGCACCTAATCCTTTAAGAACTGCACCTGGAACAAACATAGATGCTATATATCCTACACCATCAGCTCCTTCTGTTGCCCAAAAGTCTATTGATGTAAGATTATCTATAATATTACCATTTTTTACGGAATCTTTAATATAAACAGGTAAATATTCATTATTAACATATTCATTAGCATCTTCTATTGAATTAATCCAAGCATTATTAAATATAGTTTCAACGGCAGGTGCTTTAGAGAAAGGTGAAGCAATTAAACCACCTACCATACCTGGCATTTTAGCTACTTCAGCTGCTACTTTAGCACCTACTCTACCAAGACCTGACATTGTTTTAGAAAAGTTAGACTGTCTTTGTGCTCTCAATTCATCTAAATTTATAGATGAATCGGTATAAGATAACCAATCTTCATCTATAAAATCTTCATTATATTCTGTTCCTATATTTTTAGACTTCTGAGCACTATCAATATCAACACCATTAAGTTTAGATAACATTGAACCTATATTTTTTTGTTTTATAGGGTCAGGTAAGTTATTATTTGGTGATGTAGTTGCTTTTGTTACAACTGCGTTTAAATGTTTTAAATTTTTATTCATTAGTAATCTTTTAACATATCATAAAGTAAATATTTATCTCCTAATACTAATTTATGAAGATCTGGATTTTCTATTATATCATTAAATGCTTGTTCAATTGCTCTAGTATTATATTGACCATTTGGTAACATGATATCAGAAGTTTGTAAAACTTCATTTTCAATAGCATATTGCATCATAGCTGTTTGAATAGAAGCATCTCTACTAGAAAGATTTTCTTGATTTAACTTTATATTTTTGGGAGATACTACATCATTCCATGATACGAAATTACCTTCTTTCTGACCTCTTCCTTTACCTTGCATTACATATTTACCATCTTCATTTTCATATAAATTTACATCAAATTCATCTCCAAATATTGATTTAAATTTAGTATTCATATTATAAGACATTAAACTATCTTTTACATATGATGATGTAGAATTAAATTCGTCTTGTCTATAATTTATATTTTCATTTTGATATATAATTTTTTGTTGAAGTCTTTCAGCTACTTTTTCTCCTGCTGCTCCACCGTGTTTTTTAAGTAATCTAAGTATCTCAGATTCTCCACTTTGTATTCCTGACTTACCTGTAAGACTATCTATACCAACTTTTACGACATAACCATTATCCTCACCATCATCATTTTTTCTATTAAATTTAACCCTTACATAAGGTTTATTTGTTCTATTATCAACTCCTGTATTTACAAATTCGAGTTTATCCGATTGATCCATTAATCTAGATATTTTCATCTTACTTTTTTCACTTGAATCCTGGTCATAAAATTCAGATTCTATATCTAAAGCCTCTCCTTCTACGTCACTTGTTTCTATTTCTAGTAATTCAAAATTATTTACTGAATTCCAAAGTGTATTTTTAAGATTATCATTCATAGCAGTTCTTTCAGACGGTTTCATATCTGTAAATATAAATGCTGTTTCTGGGCTTGCAAATTTTTCATATTCAGCCATTTTATAATTTTCTATATCTTTAAGATCATTATTATTAAGATTAGCAATAAATTCATTCTGATTATCTATACCTCTCATTTTAACAACACCTTTATCCGTAAATACATTTCTATAATCTATTTCTTCAAAAGATTTAGCATCTGTTTTATTTATTTGCTCATCTATAAATTCTTGACTTATTCTAGCTACCTTATTATCAACAGGACTTTTCATATAATAATTACCATCACTAAGTTTTTGTATTTTAGCAGTAGGTGCATCTATTAATGATGTAACATCATTTAATGAAAGATTATTATTTGTATTTTTCATTATATCAGAAACCATTCGTTCTTGTTTTCTTTTATAAAAGTCTGTATTTTTGAATGTTTGTTCGAATTGTTTATAAGCTCTAGTTTCGTTTGAAGTAACACCATTTTTTTCATCTTGTTTAGCTTTTTTTGCTAAATCTGAATAATCATTATATTGACTATAAAATTGTGTTTTACTTACTTGTTCTGCAATACCTGAACCACTATTTTCATCATTTTTACTAGAAGGTCTTGATCCAGCAGCTTCTCTAGGAGCATTCATATAATTATTAGAAGTTTTTTCTTGCACAGCCTGCCATACATTTTCAGCATTGTCAATTATAGGTTTTAAATATTCAGCTTCATTAAAATTAGGGTTAATCTTTTTCATGTGATTTATATCAGCCTGTAATTCAGGATTTGACATTAATCTCTGTGTAATATTCTGTCTAACAAGACCCGCCTGACTTATTGAACCATCAGCTCCTATTCTAAAAGGGTCTCTAGATGCAATTTCTGTATTTGCATATTTATAAAACATTTGACCATCTGGTGTTTGATAAGGAGTTAATCCTTGATGAGAAGTACTTGAGTTTTCAGGCATAGACTTACCAACTTCATCTGCTAATGCTCCCGCATCAACTTGACCAGCTCCATAATAGGATTCATATTGTCCTTTTCCTATACCTTGATATTGATCCATTCCATACTTAAGAATTTCTTGCACTCTTTCAGCAGTCATTCCATTTTTACCTATTTGAGATTTAAGAATTTTTTCATCTTCCATTCTTTTATTATAGGCAGTTTCCATCTTTTTACCATCATTCTGTAAAAAGTTATCCCTCTTATTCTTAAGTTTCATCATTTCACGCATTGTGGATTGATTAACACCTTTTTCAAGTATTTGATCTGCTTGTGACTGAAGTTCGCCCGTATAATTATTTATAAAATCACTAGCTGCAGGATCATCTTTTTGAAGTCTATTAAGTTCAAACAAACCTAATTCATCTATAGCTTTTAAACTATTATCATGAGTTTTTTGTCTAGCAAGTGGCACTGCCATAATCTCTTGTAAAGATAATGGATCAAATTGACTTGGTTGTACTCTACTATATCTGTTGTTCATTTTACTTCTTTTTTGGATTCATTAACATGTTCATGTGATCATTAAAAGTAGATTGATAACCACCCATAGATGATTGATTACCTTTAGCCTCTATTGCAGCAGCTTCTTCTTTTGTTTTTTTATCACCTTTATCATTTACAAAATACTCTCCATTCCATTTATAGTTCTTACCCATCATTACAGGATATTGCTTAAATAATTCTTCTTTACCTATAGCACCTAAATCATTACCAATTTGACTAAGTAGTGTTGATTTATTAGTATCATATACACCTTTGTTTCTATCAGTAAGATCTTGTTCGAGATTATTTTGACTAATATTAAATTGATCAGCTTGTCTATCAAACTGTTGACCATATTGAAGTTGTGCATTATTCTGTGCTTGAGCAGCTACAGCAGATTGACCAATTGCTTTAGATGTATTAATATCTGATCCAAGCATGTTAGCTGCTACAAATCCTTTAGATCCATTAGCAACGTTCTGTAAACTTCTACTGGTATTACCTTGGTTAGCTGCTATAGATCTTTGAATTCTTTCTTCATCTACTAACTGAGGATTATATTTACTGTTCATTTTTTGTCTGGTTTCTACCTCTGGTTTTTCCATATTGGCTAATTGAAATGCATTCATGAGTGCTGGTGCATATCTTAAAGCACTTTTACCAAAATCTGCAATTCCACTTAGATCAGCTTTATTCAATTTACTATCAGAAGATTTAGTATTATCTATATTCATATTACCATTTCTTAGTTCAAAAGAATTACCTATTGATTCAGTAGGTTCTATTCTTATTATACCTTCTGGATTTGTTTGATTAACATTTAAATCTAAAAATCTAGGATCTTTATCATTTTGAAATCCACCCATTGCTTTTCTATTTTGAAAATCAGTATATTGAGTATCATTAAAATCTATATCTTTATTCAAACCTTTTATATAATCCATTTGTTGTCTAAAACCTCTAGCATTTTGTGGATTCTTACTGGTAGGACTTACCTGTAATCCATTACCTGTAAGAGATGCATCAAAATATCCTACGTCTTTATATTTACCATAGTTAATTTCAGGTACTTTAGGATCATCATACTCTGGTGTATAAAACAATCTACGTGCAGTTTCCATATCAAAACCTACACCTGATTCTTTATTTAGATGATCTAATGCTTTTTGATCTACTTGACCTTGAATTTCTTTTGGTGCTGAAGTAAGTCTTTGTTTACAAGGAGGTTGTCCTGGACCACCACATTCAGTAGATCCACCCATTCCAAATGAATTTATGTTTTTCATTGCTGAACCAACTTCAAAATTTTTATTGGCTTGTATAATATCTTTATTTGCTTTACCTACACCTACTATATTACCCAACAACTGCATTCCAGCAGAAGGATCTCCTGAAAGCATATTCATACCAGCACCAGCAAAGTCAACTTTTTCTTTTTGATATTGTTGATTACCTGAAGTATCTATGTTTGTTTTACCAAAAGCATCAATAGCTCCAGTGGTAAGACCTTGAGCTGTTTGAATACCTTTTTCAATAAGCATTGATGTAGGATCAAAACCACCCATTGCCATTTGTGTTTGCATTGGGTTTACATATTGTTCTTGACTTGGTGCTTGTTGTTCTTTAACATATTCTTGCATATCAGCAAGACGTTGCATAAGAGCTTGCTTGGTATCTTTAGCTGCTTTATCATTAAGTCCTTCAAACTTACTTTCAATAGCTTTAGATGCATCAGCAAATGATTTACCTTTAATATATTTAGGTAAATTGAATTGTTTTATTAAATTTTGTTTTTTATTTTTCATTATGCTATATTATTTTTTTTAGGTTTTTCATTGCTAGCTATATTGTTCATTAACCAAACTAGATCTTCCTCTTCAAACTTGTCCCAAAGTCTTTTCATTATAAACTTATTATCGGTTTGATAAAGCATTTCTTTAGTAAAATCATTTTTATCCAAGTCTATTCCCTCTTTATATAATTGGTATTTAAGTGCATTAAGGTCTGCTTTTACTTCGTGTGGACTTGAATTATGCTTATTTTTTTTATAAAATTCAAAATATCTTTTGCTATATCTTTTTTTTATTTGATCTTTATCGTATTTATTCAAAGATATATTTTTATCAAATAAACTGCTTTCTGCATGGGCTATTTCATGAGCCTCCACGTTTTCTGATTTAGCATTTAATTTTTTAATTTGTTTTTTATCAAGAATTATACTATTCTTATCATAATTATACCTACTTGTACCATCAGTGTAGTCTTCCCCTTTTAATGTATTTAAAACCTTATCTAAAAAATCAGGTTCTCTTTCTTGATTTTTTATTTTTACATTTTGTACTTTGTTTTTTCTTTTTTTAATCAGATTATCAACATTATCATAGCCTGAATTAACAAGTCTATTTTTATATTTGTCAGAGCTTATGTAGTCTAAAGTCCATTGTTTTGGATCTTTACAAGGAGGTTGCCCTTTACCTCCACAGTTGCTATTAAGCTTACCACCATCAGCCATTTTGTTAGAGGTGGTGTTACTAAAAGACCCTTTACCATCTGTAAATATTCTATTACTAAATATGAACTTACCTTCTGGAAAATCATAACTTGTCTCATCTTCTTCAACAGTATTGGGCGCACCATTGGCTCCCATACCTTGAGGTATTCCTCCAAGAGGATTTTGTTCATGTGTACCACCACCTTTAAAATGATTAAGCATTCCACCTTGTGCCATTTCTGTACCCTTTGCTTGACTTGAGATAGCTGGTTTTTGATTTATTTTATTAAATCTTTCATTTAAAAACTCATCAAATTTACCTTTTGTAAATTCAGGAGATGATACCCTATCATCAATCATTGGTCTTTGAGACTGTTGATTACTGGATTGTTGTGTAAAAGGTTGTTGTATAGCCATTGATGATTTATCATTCTGACTCATTTTGGGTTGATAATCTTTTTCTGTTGGTTGATAATGAGAGGTATTTTTAAAATCAGCATCTCTACTATCCCATCTTTTATTTAGTTTTTCTCTATGCTCAGAATCATTACCAGCCCACCAGTTATTTATATATATGTCTTTACCAGATAAATTACCACTTGCATAATCTGATAAATCAACCTTACCCATTCTCAAGTCTCCCAAAGCTAGTATATCTTGTTGAGATTCTGATAAGGTACTTGCATCACCAGTTTCATTGTCTATTATATTGTTTATATAGTCTGGAATTTTCTTACCTAGTGTTTTAAGATAGTTTTTGGTACGAACAGCAGAATAAAATATTCTATTACTTGTACCTTTAAAATGACCAGGTTTGTGATTACCATCACTGTCATAAGCTTTTTCATAACCCATACCTGTCTCAAATTGGTATTTACCTCTTCCTGGACCTCCACTACGTTGCTTTATAGTAGGATCAAGACCTGATTCCATAAATCCAATCTTATTGAGTAGATTGTTATAAATCTCAGGTGAACCACCTTTTTCTTTTACTATGTTTGATAACATTTCTTGATAAAGGCTATCATATTTATTTACTGTATCTGGCATAACTACAAATATATTGTTTTAATTTATATTAACCTAATTTTATATAGGTTATTTTATATGATTAAATAGTATAGAGCACGTTCAAATCGTGCAATACTAGTTTTAAATTCTCTTCATTTTCAAATCCAAGTTCTAAAAACAACCATGGATTTCTCATTCTATCTCTTCCATCCCTTGGTATCAAAGCTTTCCAATCTCTAAACTTACGTGCTATATTAACTCTGTTGGTTAATGGAACAACACCACTATCTTGATATTCGTTGTAGGCTCTTATATAGGTTATAGTTTTATCAGGTTGATCTCTTGGACCTTCACTTACCTGTGATTTAAATATTATATTATTGAATATACAATCTAGATCAGCTTCAGGATTGATCATAAGAGTTATTGATGAATCTATATTTCTTTCATAGTATTCATTATACCTTCCCTCATAGTGTTTATGTACATTACTTATATCTTCAGATCCCATAAACTTATGAGAAGAATCTATATATAATTTAGGATAATATAATTTTTCATCTATAAATTGATCACTCTTTTCACTAAAGGTAAGTGTTTTCTGTAATCCTGGACCATGTATTGTAATGTATACATCTTTGTTATAGTTATCGTATCCCAATAATACACCTTTTTGTTTTAATGGATTATCTACTATCATAATATCATGTTGATGATATTTATCAAAATAACTCCTCATTCCCTTCATATCAGAAAGGCTAACTTGTGTTGAATCAGGTGATCTATATAATGCTTTATTCAATGCATCATAATAATAAAATCCTTTGTTTCCAGCTATTATTCCCCACTTATTGATTGAACCTGAGTTAGTAGTTATATATTGATAGTCTTGTAATACCCTACCTGTACCAAGTTCCAGTGAAAGTCCATCGGAAGCTTGAGTTTGTACACGTGGATTGATAGACAATGCAGCTACTGCTTTATCTTGAAATGTAAATATTTGGTCCTTAAAATTAATTGTACCATTAATGGAACCATATTTACCATCAAGATCCATTGTTTCATTGATAAGAAGATCTGTCCAGCTATCAATGATTTCTCCTGCTATTTTCTTTTTACTAGCTAATATGGTTGTTCCAAATTCTTTTACCTCTTTAAAATTGGCATCTACATTACGTCTTTTAAATATATTGTTTTTCTGACTATATACTCTATTGTATTTTTGAAAGTCATCATATTCAGGTTGAAATGTAGCATCCCATTGATCTCTTGAATTATCATTTCTATTTTTTAAATCAACAGTTGTTTCTAAAGGTAAAGAAACTATTTCAGTTATTTGATATTTTGTATTATCTACCAAATCAACATCATCCTTAGATATCTTTGTAAATGTAAAATTAGATACATATGTATCTCCAGGTGAATTTATAACGTTTGTAGAATCAGCTATATTCTTATAATTACCTATTTCAATATAGTCAGTACGACGTTTTGCCTCATAATTATTACCTCCATATACATTACCCTCATATATATAAGATTCTGGTTTTTTAAGTTCTGCTATAATTATACCATTTGTTATATTGAAATTACATTCATTATATATCTGATCCAATGATTTTCTTTGATTGTTTGGAAAGGAAACTTCATCTGGACCTTCAGCAAAAGTAATTGAATTAATTGAATTGGAATTAGCTCCCTGTACATTCCTATCTTGAAGTATGGTTTGATAATTATTACTATATCTAAATTCAGAATCAGAATTATAAGATTCTATTCCCTGACCCAATACCTGTACTTCAGGACTACCATATATATTATAAGAACGATTTGATGATTCAAAAGAACCATTGAATTCCCTATAAAACTGGAAATAATTATTTACATTATCTCTTCCTGCTGGAGAAAATATACCTCTATCAGATGGTCCTGCTGGACTACCTACTATTGGTGTTAGTGTTGCCCCAGGTGTAAAGTGAGTAACTCCGTTATCTATTTTACTTGAATTGACTACTTCTTTACTTATTGTATTTATTTCAGCATTCCATGCTTGATTACTACTTGATTCTTTTATACCCTTAATATTTAAATCATATGATCTATCAGGTACCACATTGTTAAATAATATATCAGGTGAATACATTTGCATCAATTTATTGAATTGAAACAATTGCCCTCTCCGCCCATTTGGATCTTGATTTTTGAATCCTTCACTATCAGCAGCTCCACCTAATCTATCAAATCCAGTGTCAGTATGGTTTGCATAAGCCAATGGTAAATAATCAGTATTTCTAAGTATTGGTTTTACATCATCAAAAGTTCTAATTAAACTTGGATATTTAACTACTTGTTGATCAAACAATATTTCAGGAAATCCTGATTTGCCAGGGTACCATTTTTGAGAACTATCTATCTTATTTGCGATCATTCCATTAATAGGACCTTGACAAAGTATAGTTCTATCTGATATTGTTCTATCTGCTCTAAGTACTTTATAACCTACAGGTCTTTCATCCTCATTTAATGAATTTATAAATGTATAGAATTCTGGTTTAAGAGTTAATGTTAGTGTATTAAACTTATTGTTTAGATTGTTATCAGGTGCAATAAAGTCAGCAATCCACTCAGGTAGACTACGCTGACCTTTCTTATTATAGAACTCTATTGATATTCTATATATTTCATTTGATTTAAGATACTGGTTCAGTCCATTATTTAAATTGGTGGTACTAAGTTCATATTTTAGATACTTACCTTCTCCTCCTAGTACTGTTCCATTTTTTTGATATTTAAATACACTATAATCTGGATTAATGGAATCATGAGTTGGATTAATTGTATATGTAGTAGGTACTTGTGTAAATGCTCCACTTGGTTTACCGTTAACAATTGGATTTTGTGAAGTAGCAAGTGATGAAGACCCTGAAGAATTAAATGAGTAGGCTCTTGTATCCAATCCTTTAATACTATAAGATTGCTCTTTTGTATTAAATAAAAACAATTGATTGTCCTTACTTTCTATATGTTTGGGTACTATTGGATCTGATCCAAGGAAAGCAAATTCTTCTATTGATAAATTGGATATAACATTACCATCATCATATATTGTTACAAAGTTATTATCAGGTATTGCTCTATCTGCTATAAGTGATACAGATGGATCTTCATTTAATGAGGTATATTTAATTGCATATACTTTTATATTAGTATATGAAGAATCTATATTTGGTATTTGTAATATTGGAATGGTTCCAACAATTTCATTTACATTTCCTCCTTTTGTATAAAGTCCCTTTGATAAAGGTATTAATGGAGTAAATGGACTAAGTGTACTTTGACTAAGGTTTGTTTTATAAAGATTGTAAGCATATTGTACCATACCTGATGTATGAATACCACCTTGTGATAATCCAGTAACAACAGGTTGTGACATTGATATATTACCCACTGTATTAATTAAATCATCATCTAGATCTATAAGGTTTTCCTTATCTCCATTTTCTATTGAATGTCTTAAATTTAAAAACCTTAATTGATTTTTTCCATCAACCCAATATATTTTTTCATTAATTTCATTCTCGTAGTTATATATAATCTGTACTGGATTATCAATTGACATTTCAAGATTACCAATATAGAGTAGTTCAATATTATATGTATTATCATATATATTCTTAACTTCCCATATACAATCAATAGATCCAGAATTGGTTATAAGTATTATAGAATTCTTAGTAACTACACTACCTATTATAAGGTGGTTATTACTTACTATAAGATTATCAATTTTAGAATTTTTATAAGATATGGATTTATCATTATAGGTAATTACTTTACCAATGGTATTAATAGACAAATCATTAGGTATACTAAACACTTTTTTAGTACCTTTTTCATTGACCACACTACCTGTAGTTTGAGAATCCTCACTTGTAATTCTAATGTGCTTACCTTCAAAGTATAATGACGGATTGTGCTTGGATCTACTTTGATCCTGATTCATTCCACCATACGTATATTTTGCACTTTTAATAGGCATATCTTTATCCTTTTAAATTATTACTGTTACCATGTCTATGTCTAATCTGCTCCTGTTGATGTAATCCCTTGAATCCTCCTGTTGACATTGAAGAATCATGTATAAGTCTATTTATACCTTTCATGGTGGTATCCCAATGATCCATACCAGCTAATTTAAGACTATTTGTAGCTTGTCCAACTGCCCATGCATATTCTTGCTCCACTCTATTATAAAAACGTTCTGAAACCTTTCCTATTGCAGTAAGACCAAATAGATGTTCTTTAATTATATAATAGTACAATGCATCTTGAAATGATTGATTATCTGGAATCTTGGGATACCCATCTTCATCAAGTATAATTGCATAATAAGATAATTCTACAAACCCATCTTTTTCTGATACATCTATGTAGTTGTCATTGAGTGTATATGTTATATCACAAGCTTTGTCTTGTTCATATTCTTCACAGTGATAACCACTAGCAAAAATATCACCATTATATCTCATTGAGAGATAAGATGATGATTGTTTATCTACCTTATATCTCACACCTCTAAGTGTAACAAGATCGTTGGGTAACTTAGCCTTGTGGTTTACTATTTTTAAAGTTTCAGGTTTAGCATTTAGTAAAAAACCCATTTGTAATCTTCTAATTAGCTCATAAGCATAATCAGCAGCTTGTTCTTCACTTATGTCAGACATAAATGATTTATTCATTACTCTCCATAGTACCTTTTGAAAAGATACATTTTTTCCGTTGTACAAAATATTTATATTTTAAATGTTAATAAACTATCTTCATTTCTTTTAGCTAAATTTTCACTTGCCCAAAGAGGTTGAAGATTTTCATAATTCCATAATTTCATAAACTGATCATTATTATTTGCTGCCATTAAAGGTATTATATGATCTATATGCCATTCACCATGATTATCCCATGTCATACCTTCTTTAAATTGACTCTCTAAATGTATAATTAATTCCTCATAACTATAACCTAATATTTTATTCATTCTAGATTTTTTTGTATAACCTCCGTTTTTAAGTTGAGTTAACATATTAGCTTTTATACAAGATCTTAATTTATATAATTTATCATTATGGTATCTTTTTTTATCTCTAATTCTTCTTTTCTTTTTTTGATCTTCTGATGTCATAAATAATCTAGCCTTAGCTTTAACATGTTCTTGAGATCTATATTTTTTATCGTATTCTTTCTTTTTTAATATATAATCAGGTCGTTTATGATATGGTAAATCATTATACATGATAATCTTTTTTTACATAGGCATCAAACTTACTTTTTGAGTAATCTTTTATCCTTTTATTAATACTTCTTGAAAAATCTCTTACTGGTTTGAAAAAATAAACAGACTTGTTTTTATATTTAGCCACTTTTTTATTGTATGCAATTCTAAAGACATAGCCTCCAGTATGTTTGTTATTATGTCTTATAAGAACTTTATTTTCTTTAGCCTCATCATTAATAGCCCAAAGATCTTTTGTAGCTTTCCAATCAATAGGTTTATTGTTTATTACAACACCTTCTTTATTTATATAAACTTCTCTTTTCTTTTTTATAATTTCTATTTCACCAAATCTCTTTGGTAGCTTAACTTTACCTTTTTCTATAATTTCTTTGGTAAGTTCTTTATTAAAAATAGTAAATATATTTTTAAAATCCTTTTTAGATATATTATCGTTGGGATACTTTGATTTATAATATTTATAATAATCATTTATTCCGTAATGTGATTTTATTTTATTGATCATCTGAGTCGTTATCTTTGTCTTGTAGTCTAGGATCTTTTCTTCCTAATAGTTCATTAATGATTTCTGTTCTTATTAAATCAAGTAAATCAGGTGTAATTGGATAATCAGTAGTAGCTTCATCAAAACATACAGAACTTAAATCATCACAATCACAACAGTTTTTATATTCTTTTAAACTAAGAGGATCTTCAAATACACCACTTATGGTTATACAATCAGTAAATACTGGCTGTGATGATATTAAATATATATGACCATCATTATGAATATATGCTTTTATCTTACTTGCAAAATTACTATTCAAGTAGTAAACAGCCTTTTCTCTAGGAATGGTATTGTATTTTTTACTTAACTGATCTGATGGTGATATTCTTTCAACTGCATCCTTATCACTAAGTTGTAATAGTTTAGGTAATACTTGTTTAGTACGCATTATCTTTTCACAACCTTCTATTCCACACATATTTGAATCTACCTCTTCTAAAGTCAAACAAAGTGATTGTAAGGTTCTATTATCAAACTTACGACCTAATTGATCAAGTTTTTGTTTAAGGTACTTAGCCCTTTTGATATTGTATAAATAGATTATGTATTCATAGCTAAATTCAGAATCATCTGAATATTCTTTAATACCTTCTATTATGTCGTAATATATTTCTTCTAGTTTTGCCATAGTTTTTAAATAAAAAATCTCTCCCTGTATTAGAGAGAGATTTACACTCAACTTAAATTATTTGTTTATCTGTCTAAATATTTACGATAGTTTGAATCATTCATTTCAAACATTCTATCTGTATCTAGATCTTTCATTATATGTTTAACTGTTCCTGCTGTAGTTACAGTTTCTTTAATTTTCTTTAGGTTATAGCCTCCGCTAATTGGTGAACTAAATCTCTCCTTTCCTTCCAATACACCTGCATGGAACTTAGGTTTCTCCCATCCAACAAGCTTACAATATACTTTTTCAAGTTGTCTAACATCTTCTTCACAGTATTCAATCATTTCCTTAAGAGCCTGTTCATCTTTTTTAAAGACTATATCAGTCCAAAGACCTATTGTAGTTTTAATCTTACCTTCAAATCCAAGGTATTTAGCTATATAATCAAGTCTATTACTGTTGAAGTTAAATTTCTTTTTAGCTAGTTTAAGTGTATCAAGTGATTTATAATCAATTAACATACTGGTAATACTATGAAATAATGCTCTAGTCTTAATCCATTTAAGATCAAATCTATCACCGTTGTGAGCTACCATAAGATCAGCTTCATTCATTACCTCTACAAACTGTTCAATAAGAAATTTATCACATTGATCATTATCCCATCTAAGACTATATACTTCATCTTCACCTAACCATTTATAAGACACACATATAATTGCTCTTTCTTTAGTTATATTTTCTGGTGAGATATTAAGCTTATAACCAGCTCTCCAAAACCATCCAATGTTAGGACTGGTTTCTATATCGTAAATTAATACTTTACCTCCTTGTTCTTGTGGCTTCATTTCAGCCTCTTTAAGCTGTAGTTTAACTTCAGCTAATGCATTGTAACAATTTACTACTTCTTCGTCAGTAGGGTTATCAAATAACCTTTCAGCTAATACTACTCCTGACTTTTTAAGATATCCAGGCTTATCTCGTAAAAATTGTTTAATTTTTTTAATTTCCATTTTTTTTAATATAAGTTAAGTTGCTTTTATTTGGATTTTGACCAATAAGCATAGCATGTAATGTTCTATATTTAAAATCGTAATGTTTACAAGCTTCTTTTAATGAATTATAAATTACTCCAGTTTTATTATCTATTACAGGTTTACATCTATTAGAAGGTATATCTTTTCTGAAATTACTAAGTTTTTGTTTTGTTTTTTTACTCATTACTTTTCCTAAATGAGATTTGGACATTTTGTTTTTAGTTTCCTTAGTATGTTTATATCTTTTTATTCCTTCTCCTCCATCGGTTAAATTAACTAAAGTACCCTCATTAAGATCTCTGCGACCATATAATTTTATTAAAAATATTTCAAAATCTATAGCTGATTTTTTATTTATATTTTCATATAAGATTTCCACTTTATAACTGTACTTATTAGTATAATTTTTCCAAAAATTATTTCTATGAAATTTAGTATTAGATCTTTTATATTCGTTTTCATTTACAGTAGATCCAATTCCTATATAAAATATTTCATTATTTTCTTTATTTATATGTGAATAAACATAGTAATTAATATAAGATTTCATATTTATAATTTAAGTTCATTACAAAGTTACGAACAATATTTTTAATAACCTAATAAATAAAGGTTTATTTTATATTATTTTATAATATTAGAACTTATAATATACACCTAGTCCTACAAAACCATCTGTTGCTAATGATCCCTTGAATATATAATTCTTGGTATCTATACCAGCTCCTATCTCAGCTCTGGCACTTTGTCTTATTAGATCTTGAGTTAAAACACCTGTTAATACGGGAGCTGAAACTTCACCACCTATAAATATTCTTGATCTATAAGGAACATCTATTGTAACTGGCACAACAGTATCTACTGCAATAGATCTAGGTTTAGTTTTATAACCAAAAGTTTCTTTATTTAAAAAACCACTTGTTTCACTATTTACTGTTGCAACAAGATATTCATCTTCATACACATTGGTATACTTACGTTTAGCTGTAGCTACTACGTACAAACTATCCTTGGTTTGAATATCACTATTTCTGTATTCTACTACCTTAACTGTATCAGGTTTAACGTATACAGGATATGGTTCATATATAGTATCAAATTGTTTTTCTACTATAGGAACTGGAACTTCTATTTTTACAGGAACTTCTACCACCATTTCGTCATCAACTCTATTGAAGTATAAAAATCCAAACAGTATTACTAGAATACTTAATACCAAAAGACTTATGTCTTTAACTTTATCTGTTATTTTCATTATTTTATTATTGGATAACCATCACCATCTTTAGGTAATGCATTAAGTTGTTTTGTTGTATAACCCAGTGTTCTTTGAAAATGAGGTAAATCATAACGAGTACCATTACTACGCTTAAGACCCCATTGCCAATCATACTTGTTGAATATCTTTACACATTCAGCCCAATCAGCAATACCATCACCATCACCATCAAATATAGTATCCCAACTAGCTGCTTCAAAAGATCCGTTTTTATCCTTATCTCTAATAAGAACTATATCCACAGCAAGACCATAATTATGATAAGAACCTCCACCACGTACCCATGTAACTTTAGAGCCAGGTTTAGTACGACCTTGTTTATATAGCTCATCTTGTTCTTTAAACGTTCTTAAAGTATCACTAAATCTAACTCTGGTATATTGTGAATTTACTTTGTTACAAATTTCTTCATATATACAATATACAGCCTCTCTAAGAAATGGATGTACCTTACCTATCCTTTCTACAGTAAGTTTATCTGCATTTGGATTTTTAAGTAATTGATCTTTCATATTATTATTTTTCATCTTGTTCTTTTAATCTAGCTTTTAGATTAATTATTTCATTAACAAATCTTTTGGTTTTAATTTCTAACTGATGGTTTAATTCAGTTGATTCTGCTAATGCTTGTTCTAATTCCTTTATTATCTGTTTTAATTCTTTTATAATATTTTCTAATTCTTCTCTTTCTCTGTCTGACTTAAACAACCTTTCTTCATATCTCTTTTCTATATCATCGAGCATTCGTTGATATAACTCTAAATTTTTAGATACAATTTCAGACTGGTTAGATTCAGTATTAACATCTCTATCTTTTAAATCTTTTTTGGTAAAATACCTATCTTTTACAAACCAAGTAATTGGTATCCCCAGCAAGGTTATTATTTGAAAGATGTTATTTAATAACCATTCCATTATATCTTATTTTTTAGGGTTTTTTAAATTCTACGTAAAATTCTGCGTCTGTTTCTGAATATATTTCGTGATGTGTACCAGCGGGCATTTCTATTAATGAACCTCTTGATACTATTGTTTTAGTTAGTAATCCTTTAAGGATTCCTTTATACATTAATATAGTCTCATCACAATCATGCTCATGCTCTTCCCACTTTTTTCCTTTCTTCATTACCACTCTAAAACTCATTCCTGTTTTTGTATCAGCAAGTCTTGTACAAAGTATGGAATTATCCTGTTCTTGTGAAAAGTCTATTTGTTTATTAAAAGGAAGATCTTCTATTTCTTTATATGTTATTAATTTATGTTTTCTTTCTTTAAATTTCATTACCGTATGGTTCATTATTTTGAGCAATTTTTTTGTTAATAATTATTGAGCTGTAAATATTCCAGATCCTTCATCTGCTATTTCAAATTCAAAAGTTGTTGTGTAAAATCTATTTCCTTCTGAATCTTCTATGTAAACATTTGGATTATCATCTGATATATCTGATATATATGTAAATTGTCCACTGTCAATTTGATTAAAATCTATTATTTGATTAATTGATACAGGCGTACTGTTTAAAAATAATTCACCTAATTGAGGTAAGCTAGTAACTTTGAGTAAAGATGCTTCATCTCCTTCTGGGTCACTATAAGGAGGATCAGTTTCGGTGGTAAAATTATCTCTT